>Ga0160472_100180_pt1 | contig 84636 bp, 67 predicted proteins | sample HID1973M_E11MG_FD_108267 | JGI IMG/M metagenome (GOLD analysis project Ga0160472, IMG submission 108267) | Enriched mosquito-associated microbial communities from UW Madison campus, WI, USA - HID1973M_E11 MG | ecosystem: Host-associated > Arthropoda: Insects > Digestive system > Unclassified ... | reverse complement strand
GTTCGTGCTGTCGGTGGTGCTCAAGCTGGCGTGGCCGTCGCTGCCGTTCATCGACCGGGTCGGGCTGGTGTTCGTGCTGGCGCTGGCGCTGGCGGTGGGGGTGTCGCTGGCGACCCGTCCGCAACGGGTCGGCAGCGACCTGATCCGCACCGACGACGTGGACTACGCGACCAGCGCCGGGTTCAACGTCGCCGCGCTGGGCGTGGTGGCCATCCTGGTCGCGTTGTATGCGGTGTTCTGGTGAGCGCGATGGCCATGCGATCCATCCGCTCCGTTCGCGGCCGACGCGTGTCGCAACGTCTGGCCTGGATCGCGGCGACGTTCATGGCGGTGACGGTACTCGCGCCCACGGCGAGCGCCGCGGTGCGATGGGGCGACACCGCGACCATCGCCGGACGCGATTCCGGCTGGGGTCGCATGGCGCGCCTTCCGGACGGGCGCTGGCTCGCCGTGACGACGAATTTCCATCGTGATGCGCCCACCACGCTGGCACTGTCGGTCAGCGGGGACCGGGCGCGCACGTGGCGGCCGCTTTCCACAGTGGCCGAAGCCGGCAGGAAGATCGACAACGGCGAACTGCTGGTGCATCCGGACGGGCGGGTGCTGCTGGCGATGCGCTCGCTCGTCGACGGCGAATCCTATCGGCTGAACCTGTACGACAGCGACGACCAGGGGCGGAACTGGAAGTTCCTCAGCACCATCGACCGCAACGAGGAGCCGCGTGGACGCGAGGACCGCGGGCTGTGGGAGCCCACGCTGTCGATCCTGGCCGACGGCACCTTGTCCGTGCTTTACGCGGACGAAACCCTCGCCGACGGCGAACCGTCCTACAACCAGGTCGTGTCGCAACGCCTGTCCAGGGACGGCGGACGTTCCTGGGAAGCGAAGGCGTCCATCGTCGCGCAGCCGGGGGGCGGCAAGCTCCGCCCCGGCATGCCGGTGATGTCGAGGTTGCAGGACGGTCGCTATCTGCTGGTGTTCGAGATCTGCGGCGAAGACGAGCATTGCCCGGTATCGGCCAAGTATTCCGCGGACGGAACCCGATGGCCTGCCGGACTGGGTGTGCCGCTGGAGGACCAGCGCTGCGGGCCCCATGTGCTGACTGCAAGCGATGGGGCCGTGTTCGTCACCTCGTGCCAGAATGAAATCACCTGGAGCGGCGACAACGGCGCGAAGTGGACCCGTGTTCCGGAACCGGCGTGGCCGTTCGGATTCCGGCATTCCTGGCCTGCGCTCTACGAGATCGCTCCGGGAGAGATCGGCGTGATCAACGTGGCCGGACCGGGTAGCGTCCAGATCCGGTTCGGTACCCGATCGCAGAAGGCCGCCGACTGACGCGGAGTTTCCCGGGCGGCGGCTCACGTTGCGTTGCGGTGCCTGCCGATGGCCGGCCCGCGTGCATGCACCACGCGAATGCCGGCCGGGCCAGTCCATGCAACCGGCGGGCGGGGCGATGCCGGTCCGGCCGTCGCCCGCCCGCGCGTGCGGTGTCAGCGCATCTCCAGGTCCAGCGCCCTGGCGATGTCTTCCCACGAAACGTACTTGTAGTTCTGGTTCTCCACCGGCATCACGTTGCGGCCGTCCTGGGCGATCATCGCGCCGTGCTCGAAGCCGGGGCCCAGGTTGCGGCTGGTGACTTCCAGGCCGTCGGTCTCGGAGATGCCGTCGATGCCGCGCGCCGGGTCGGCGACCACGGCGAACGAGCCCAGGTATTCCTGCTTGCCCTCGCGGCGGTAGACCGCGTAGGTGTCGTTGCCCTGGCTGGAGAACACCAGGTAGCCACGGCCGTCGCCCAGGTCGTACATGCCGATGCCTTCCAGGTCGTCCTTGAGCGCGGGGTTGTCGGCGACGCGCGCCACCGCGGTCCTGACGTCGCCGGCGGCCGGATCGGCCGACAGCTTCCACAGCGCCACGTCCTCCTCGTTCACGTACAGCGTGCCGCTGGCGTCGTCGACCACGCAGCCCTCGGTCTGCGAATCGAACTCGACGTCGCGCACGTGCTCGGCGCGGACCTTGCCGCCGTCGCCGGCGACCAGCCGCCACTGGCGCATGCGCGTGTCGTCGCCGTTGATGAACACGTAGGTGTCGCCGCTGCCGGCGGCGCGGTACATGCACAGGCCGTACGGATCGCCCAGTCCGGTCGGCTGCACGCCGTCGGCGACGTCGACCAGCTGGCGTTTGTCGGTGTCGAGGCGGTAGATGGCGATGCTCTTGTCGGTGCGGTTGCTGGCGGTGACCAGCACTACCGGATGGCCGCCCAGGTCGAAGCCCTCGCGCAGGTCGACGTTGTTCATCTTGCCGTCGGGCAGGAACTGCAGCACCTGGCCCTGCATGTCGTACAGGTACAGCCCGGCCTTCTTGTCGGTGGCCACCACCAGGCTGCGCGCCGGGTCGGTGGGATGGGCCCAGATCGCCGGGTCGTCGGCAGCGTCGCCGTAGCTGCCGGCCGGCGCGGTTTCCACGCGCGGTGTCACCGCGGCGACCTTCGGTGGCGCGGACGCCGAGGCGGCCTGGCCCGGATCCAGTCCCAGCGCCTTGCCGACATCGGCCAGCGAGACCAGCTTGGTGTTGGCGCCGTCCTCGTCGTTGACCAGCAGCACGCCGGCGGGGAAGGCATCGCCCAGCGGCCGGCTGTCGACGAACAGCAGGCCCGGCTCCTTGATCGCTTCCGCATCCTGGCCCGGCGCCGAGACCTGGAAGCTGCCCAGGTAAGCGCCGTCCTTCGCGCGGTCGTAGATGTTGATGCGACCTGCATTGGCATCGGAGGCCAGCAGCCACTGGTGGCCTTCGCCGCCGTCGTGCACGGCCAGGCCCGAGACTTCTTCTTCGATGTGGCCCAGCCGCGGCGCGTCGATCAGCGTGGCCGACACGTCGGCTTCAGGATCGGCGTTGAAGCGCCAGATGCCGACCGTTTCCTCGGAGGCGAACACATGGCCGTTGTCGTCGACCACGCACTGCTTGAGCGGCGAGGGCAGACTGATGCGCCGCACCTGGCGCGCGTCCAGCTTGCCGTCGGCATTGGCGAAGATGACCTGCTGGTCGACCTCGCCGCCGTCGCCGACGATGAACGCATGCAGCGAGCGGTCCAGCGGATGCTGGTACAGGCAGATGCCCTCGGCGGCGAAACCCAGCGGCAGCGGCCGCGCGCCGGCCTCGGCCAGGCCGTCGGCGGTACGCAGGAACAGGCGCAGGTAGTTGCCGGTGGAGTCCACCGCGGCGACCACGTCGGCCACGCGGTCGGGGCCCAGCTGCACGCCGCTGGCGATGTCCAGCGCGGCGGCCTCGCCGGCCGCGACGGTGGCCACGCGTTTGCCGTCCACGCCGTAGGTTTCGATGCCGCCCAGCGCGGCGGTGGCGATGACCTGCGCACGCGCGGAATCGCCGGCATCGCGGGCCAGGACCGCGGCATTGGTCTCGCCGCTGGCGGTGGGCTCGGTCTGCGCCGCCGCGGCCACGACCTTGGCGGCCGCGGCCTCCCCGGCCGCATCGCGCGCCTGGCAACCGGCCAGGACGGCCGGCAGGGCGAGCGCGGTCGCGATGGCGAATGTGAGTCCTTGCACGGGCTTCATGTCGGTTTCTCCCCAGGGTGGCGGTACGGATAAGGCGTCGGCGCCACCTTACACGGCGGTTTTCGCGATTTGCAAGAGAAATTCCAAAACAGTTGCAAAATAGAATTTTTGTTCGTAATGTGGTTCCGCAGCCCCGGACCAGGCGGTAGCGCCCAGGCCGAGGGACCGTGTCCTTGGGAGGGACCAGACAATGCGGAAGATCCAGCGGAATGTCCTTGCAGCATTCATATTGAGCAACCTCGCGGTAATGGCGGGCCAGGCGACGGCCCAGGATTCCGGGGCGGCGGCACCCGCCGATCCGGACGACGTCACCCAGCTGGACGCGGTGCAGGTGACCGGCCGGCGCGCCGCCGACCGTGCGGCGATCGACGACAAGCGCTTCGCCGACGCGCAGGTCGACGCCATCCGTTCCGACGACGTCGGCCGGCTGCCCGACCAGAACGTGGCCGAGGCGGTGCGCCGCCTGCCCGGCGTGAGCACCCAGAACGACCAGGGCGAGGGCCGCTACCTCACCGTGCGCGGCGTCTCGCCGGACCTGCTCAACGTGTCGCTCAACGGCCAGACCGCGCCGGCGCCGGAGCCGGACGGGCGCCAGGTCAAGCTCGACGACATCCCGTCGGCGCTGATCGGCGCGGTCACCGTGTCCAAGACCCTGACCCCGGACATGGATGCCAACTCCATCGCCGGCCAGGTCAACATCGAGACGCTCAGCGCGTTCGACCGCGAAGGCACCTTCGGCACGCTGCGCGCGGCCTATGGCCACAACGACCTGAACAACTCGAACCCGTCCGAGTACGACGGCTCGTTCGGCGGCCGCTTCGGCGCCGACGACCAGTTCGGCGCGGTGGTCGCGCTCAACTACTCCGACCGCAGGATCGGCACGCAGAACGTGCAGAACACCGGCGACTGGATCGAGGTGGACGGGGAAATGGTCCCCGAAGGCCTGGACATGCGCCAGTACAACACCCACCGCCAGCGCAGCGGCGCGGTCGCCAACTTCGACTGGCGTCCCGACGACGACACCAGCCTGTTCCTGCGCCTGATGTACTCCAAGTACGAGGACTCGGAGACCCGCGACCGGTTCGCGGTGGAATTCGACGAGGACGGCATCGCGCCGATCAGCGCGGACGAAGGCAACTTCAGCGATGCCGAAGCGACCCGCGCGTTGCGCACGCGCGCCGAGAACACCAGCACGATGACCGCCTCCACCGGCGGCAAGTTCAAGTTCGACGACAGCGAGCTGCGGGTCGAGCTGACCTACTCGCGCGCCAACAAGCGCGATCCGCACCGCGACGAGTGGGGTTTCGTCCAGGACGGCATCAGCGGCGAGTACAACCTGGTGCCCGATCCCTACCTGGTGGTGCCGCACGGCGAGGAGCCCTACGACGCCTCGCTGTACGAGCCGGACTTCTGGGAACCGGAATCGCGGCGCGCGGTCGAAGACCTGTACCAGGGCCGGGTCGACTACATGATGCCGATCGACATCGGCGACGGCTCGGACCTGCAGTTCGGCGCCAAGTACCTGGACCGCCGCAAGACCAACGACCAGAACGGCGAGGCCTGGGAGTACGACGACGGCCCGCTGCTGCTTTCCGACGTCGCCGGCAATCCCATCGGCAGCATCTGGGACGGCCGCTACCGCTTCGGGCCGACGATCGATGGTCCGGCGGCCAATGCCTACTTCAACGCCAACACCGGCGAGTTCGAAGAGGATTTCGAGGGTACCCTGGCCACGTCGCTGGGCTCGGACTACCGCATCAACGAGAAGATCGCCGCCGGCTACGTCATGGGCCGCCTGCGCTTCGGCGACTTCACCTGGATCCCGGGCGTGCGCGTGGAGCACACCAAGGGCGACTACGCCGCGTACGGCTTCGACATCGACGATGCCACGCTGGACATGCCGTTCAACAGCTTCGGCTCGCGCAGCTACACCGACTGGTTCCCGGGCCTGAACATGCGCTTCGATGCCAGCGAGAACCTGGTCGTGCGCGCCGCGGCGACCCGTGCCATCGGTCGCCCGAACTACGAATCGCTGGCCCCGTTCGTGCAGATCGAGAACGCCAACGACGACGAGCCGGAAGTGACGATGGGCAACCCGGACCTGGATCCGCTGTACTCCAACAACTTCGACCTGTCCGTCGAGTACTACGTCGGCAACCGCGGGCTGCTGTCGGCGGCGCTGTTCTACAAGGACATCGAGAACCCGATCTTCGAATCGACCCGTACCGGCCAGGACGGCACGTTCGCCGGCCGCGAACTCACCAATGCCCAGGTGAGCTCGTGGACCAACGCCGATTCGGCCAAGCTCAAGGGCGTGGAGCTCAACGCCCAGTACGAACTTGGCTTCCTGCCGGCGCCGTTCGACGGGTTCAGCGTCGGCGGCAACATCACCTTCTCCGATTCGGAGGCCTCGGGCCTGCCCGGCCGCACCGACACGGTGCCGCTGATCGACCAGTCCGACCGCGTGGCCTCGGCGCAGATCACCTACGAGAAGTACGGGTTCTCCGCGCGCCTGGCCTACACCTACCGCTCCGAGCAGCTGATGGAGGTGCACGAGGACGATCCGGCCGGCGACATCTACCTCGACCGCCTGGACCAGTGGGATGCGCGCGTTGCCTATACGTTCGGCGAGGACCTGACCGTGTTCTTCGAGGGCAGCAACCTCAACGACGCGGCCATGCGTACCTACATGGGCTATCGCAACCGGCTTGGCGAAACCGAGATCTACGGCAAGACGGTGCGCGTCGGCCTGCAGTACAAGTTCTGACATCCTCCCCGCGCAGTACGATGCAGTCCTTGCGGCGGCCCTCTTGGGCCGCCGGTTTTATCGGAGTCCGGAAACGATGAACAGGAAGATGCTTTCGCGCGGCCTGCTGGCCGCGTCCCTCGCCGCCGCGCTGGCTGCGTGCGCCAATCCGGGCGCTTCCGCGCCGCAGGTACAGGAGCCGGCCGCAGCGCCCGCGGCGCAGGAAACCCTCAGGCTGGAACGCGTGGTGATGCTGATGCGCCACGGCGTGCGCCCGCCGACCAAGGCCAAGGTCGCGCCCGACGGCGTCGCCGACCGGCCGTGGCCGGCCTGGCCGGTCGACTACGGCGAACTGACCCCTCACGGCTTCGAGGCGGTCAAGCGCCTGGGCCAGTGGGACATCGTGCAGTGGCGGCGGCGCGGCCTGCTCCCGGCGTCCGGCTGTCCGTCGCCGGATGAAGTGGAAATCGCCGCCAGCTCCAAGTCGCGCACCCAGGACACCGCGCGCGCGCTGGTGGCGGGCATGTGGCCCGAGTGCACCGTCGACATCGCCTTCCCGGCCAGCCCGGAGGCGGACGTGGAATTCCATCCGATCGACGCCGGCGCCATGCCGATCGATGCGGACGCGGCCTATCGCGCGGTGCAGGCGATGGCACCGCCGGGCGGGATGGAGGCCGAGCTGGCCGCGCGCGCGCCGCTGTTCGCGCTGCTCAACCAAGCGCTTGGCTGCGAGCCGGGCGCGGCCTGCGACATCTCGAAAATGACGCCGGGCATCGTGCGCAACGACGACGACCGCCCCGACGTCGGCGACCCGTTCGGCCTGGCCTCCACCATCAGCCAGACCTTCCTGCTCGAGTATCTGGAAGGCAAGCCGATGGAGGACGTGGCCTGGGGCCGGCTGAGCCGCGAGCAGATCGCGCAGCTGCTGGAGTTCCACTCGATCAAGTTCCACTACGAGGGACGCGCACCCTATGTGGCCGCGCGCGCCGCTTCGCCGCTGGCCACTCGCATGCTCACCGCGATGGAGCAGGGGCCGCCGTTGACGGTGCTGGTCGGGCACGACACCAACATCGCCGATCTGGGCGGCTTCCTGGACCTGCACTGGACCGTGCCCGGCTATCCGCGCGACGATCCGCCGCCGGGCGGGGCGCTGGGCTTCGAGGTGCTGGCCGGTGCGGCCGGCGGGCAGTTCGTGCGCGCGTTCTACCGTTCGCAGACGATGCCGCAGGTGCGCGAACTGCAGGCGCTGGACGCGGCCAATCCGGCGGCTCTGGAGTATCTGCCGATCCCGGGCTGCCCGGAGCCGTGCGCGCTGCAGGATTTCGACGCGCTGGTCCGCGGCAGACTCATCGCCCCGCTGCCCGGAACGCACTGACGCCCGCAGGGCGACCGGTGCAGACCGAAGGGCCCGGTATTGCCGGGCCCTTCTTTTATGGTTCTTCTGCAACTGATGGGGGAGACGCGCAAACCGCAGGAGCAAGGAGCAAGGGCATCTGGTTTTTCTGACTTCAGCGGGAGCCGCGGCAGTGCGGGGGTATGGCGCATCGGCTGGCTCCGGCGTCCTGCCTCCGACAGCCGAGCGCAGCACATCCGTGTGCTGCTTGCGCCATACCCCCGCACTGCCGCGTCTTTTCGGCGCGTTGGGTGCGCCCCTTCGTTCAACCCGCTCAACCATCGTCCCCGTACGGCAGTTGTAGGAGCCCGTCTTGCGGGCGACGCGACGCCGTCGGCACAGGCGACGCCTTCATGATTCCGGCGGATGCCATCGGCACAGGCGATGTCCCATGACTCGGACCTCTTGTCGCCCGCAAGACGGGCTCCTACGACTGCCTGCGCGATTGGTTGTTGCCGGCGATGCGGACGGTGCGTTGCTGCGTCCTGCCTTCGCCTGACCACTGGCTTTTCACCGAACGAAGCCACGACCTCGAAGCCACCGAAGGACGCCGTGCCCTGGCGGTCAGGCGCAAGCAGGCCAGGGATGGCCTGCGCTCGCTCGTCGGAGCCATGGGCGGCGGAGCCGAGCGATGCGCCAGACCGCCAGGGCACGGCGGCCCCGTCCGGAGCCAGCGCTTTCGCTCTAAACCCCCGGCAGGTTTCAGCCCCGTCCAGAGCCGAAGCTTTTCGTCCGACGGGGGGACAAGGCCGCTGTACCCAGAGCCAGCCTCCCTGCCCGGCGCCCCGGCCATCCTGCAAACACGGCGCTTTACTTCGGCCGCGAGAGGAACTTCCCGGCAACGCGGCCCGGCAGCGCCGGGCCTTCCTCTTTCATGCGATGGCGCAATGCCGGCTCAGGGACGCACGACCTTGCCGCTGCGCACCGACTCGGCGGCGGCCTCGGCCAGGGCCAGCGCGGCCACGCCGTCGGCATAGCCGACCGAGGGTGCCGCACCGTCGAGGATCTCGACGAAATGATCCATCTCGCGCCGGTACGCCTCGGCGTAGCGGTCCAGGAAGAAGTTCTGGAAGCGGTCGGCGGCCGCGCCGCCTTCGCCCCACACCTGCACCGTCGACTCGGTGACGTTGTCGGCACGGACCATGCCGGCCGACGCATACGCCTCGATCCGCTGGTCGTAGCCGAAGCCCGAGCGGCGGCTGTTGGAGATCACGCACAGCCGGCCGGACGCGGTGCGCAGCAGCGTGCGCGCGGTGTCCACGTCGCCGAGCTTGCCGATCTCCGCATCGACCAGGCAGCTGCCGCTGGCGAACACCTCCACCGGCTCCTCGCCCAGCAGCCAGCGGGCCATGTCGAAGTCGTGGATCGCCATGTCCTTGAACAGCCCGCCGGAGACGGCAACGTAGGACGGCGGCGGCGGGGCCGGGTCGTTGGAGGTGATCTGCAGGCTTTCCAGTACGCCGACCGCGCCGCCGTCCAGGCGCGCCTTGAGCGCCTGGAAGTTGGGATCGAAGCGCCGGTTGAAGGCCAGCAGCAGGCGCGCGCCGGACAGTTCGCGCGCCGCCGAACGCGCGCGCGCCAGGTCCTGGTCGATGGGCTTCTCGCAGAAGATCGCCTTGCCCCCCGCGGCGGCGCGCAGGCTGTACTCCAGGTGCGTATCGGTGGAGCTGGCGATGACGACGCCGGCGACGGAGGGGTCGGCCAGGGCCTGGTCCAGCGTGGTGATGGCCGTGTTCCACTCGCCGGCCAACGCCTGCGCCGCCGCTTCCACCGGGTCGACGATCCCGGCCAGGCGCAGGCGCGGATGCAGGGCGGCGTTGCGGGCGTGGATCCGGCCGATGCGGCCGGCGCCGATCAGGACGATGTTGTGGACGATCTCGTGCACGGGAGTTCCTTTCAGAGGAAGACGGGGGCGCCGGAGCGCACGGAGTGCTGGCAGGCCTCGGCCAGGACCAGCGCGGCGATGCCGTCGGCATAGCCGACCTGCGGCATGGCCTGGCCGCGCAGCACCTGGGCGAAATGGTCGAGCTGGAGGCGGTAGGCCTCGCCGTAGCGGCGCGGGAAGTCGGGCTGGATCGGCGCGCCTTCCACGCCGTGACCGGTCAGTGCCAGCACGGTGTCGGCCTGGACGTTGCCGGCGGCCACCATGCCGGCCGAGCCGCAGGCCTCGATGCGCTGGTCGTAGCCGTAGCCGCTGCGGCGGGTGTTGGAGATCACGCACAGCCGGCCGCTCGGGGTGCGCAGCAGCGTGCGCGCGGTGTCGACGTCGCCGAGCCGGCCGATCTCCGGATCGACCAGGCAGCTGGCCGAGGCGAACACCTCGCACGGCTCCTCGCCCAGCAGCCAGCGCGCCATGTCCAGGTCGTGGATGGTGAAGTCCTTGAACAGCCCGCCGCTGGTGGGGATGAACCCCGGCGGCGGGGCGGCTGGATCGTGGTTGACGATGTGCAGTGTCTCCAGCCGGCCGACCGCGCCGGCCTCCAGGCGCTGGCGCAGCGCCAGGAAGTGCGGGTCGTAGCGGCGGTTGAAGCCGAGCAGGAAGCGGGCGCCGGCGAACTCCGGCTCGGCCCGGCGGACCTTGTCCAGGTCCAGGTCGATGGGTTTCTCGCAGAACACCGCCTTGCCGGCGCGCACCGCGGCCAGCGCGTGGCCCAGGTGCTGGTCGGTGGAACTGCACACCAGCACGCCGGCCACGGCCGGATCGTCCAGGGCCTGCTGCAGGGTCGCCGTTTCGGCGCCGTAGCGCCCGGCCATGGCGACGGCTGCCTCCGGGCGGGGGTCGACCACGTATCTCAGGCGCAGGGCCGGATGGTTGGCCGCATGGCTCCCATGGACCTGGCCCATCCTGCCGGCGCCGATCAGTGCCACCTCGATTCGCTCCACAATGCCCTCCGGGGCGGCGTATGCTGCTGATAGAATATTTGTTCTGTTTTGGAATGCAAATAGAATTTAGAATGGCCGTGGGGAGGCGACCGGTGCCGGCCCCGGCGTGAGCCCGGGCGAGTCCGGGTCCGATCCACAAGGAGCCGTCCGCATGACCCAGCGCAGCACCCCGCCCGCGACCGCAGAGGAACTGCGGACGGCGATCCTCGAGCAGTACGAGACCCTGAGCAAACGGCTCAAGCAGATCGCCAGCTACGTGCTGGACGAACCCAGCGCGGTGGCGCTGGAGACCGTGGCGGTGCTGGCCGAGCGCACCGGCGTGCAGCCGTCGGCGATCGTGCGCTTCGCCAAGCATTTCGGCTTCGACGGCGCCAGCCAGATGCAGCGGCTGTTCGTCGACGGCCTGCTCGGCAGCGCCCAGCAGGGCTACGGCGAGCGCGTGCGCGAGTTCACCCGCGCGGTCGACAACAAGGCCGTCGGCGACCCGGGCCAGGTGCTGGCCGAGTTCGTGGAAGGCAATACCCTGGCCCTGCAGAACCTGGGCAAGGTGGTCGGCCGCGACGAGCTTGCGCGCGCGGTGAAGCTGCTGGTCCAGGCCGAGACGGTGTTCATCGCCGGTTTCCGCCGCGCTTTTCCGGTTGCCTCCTACCTGGCCTATTCGCTGCACCAGGCCGACAAGCGCACGGTGCTCATCGACGGCATCGGCGGCATGGCGGTGCAGCAGGCCCACGCGCTGTCGCCGCGCGACCTGCTGGTGGCGGTCAGCTACCACCCCTATGCCGAGGAGAGCGTGCAGCTGGTGCATGCGGCGGTGGCGCGCGGCTGCAAGGTGCTGGCCATCAGCGACAGCCTGGTCAGTCCGGTGGCCAAGCCGGCGACCCAGGTGCTGCAGGTGCGCGAGGCGGAGATCCGCAAGTTCCGCTCGCTGTCGGCCTCGATGTGCCTGGCGCAGGCGCTGGTCATCTCCTACGCCTTCGCCACCGGCGGCCAGGCGGATAGCCGGGCCGGGGGCGGGGCGAAGAAGAAGAGCCGGAAAAAATGAAACGAATGTTGCGTTGTAATAAAAAATAGAATATACGTTACATGTGTCGGGGCGATCGGCGTCCCGCGCAGGTAAGGGAAGCCTTCATGGCGGCGGAGCGACAACTGGAGCTGGTCACGATCGGCCGGTCCTGCATCGACCTGTACGGCGAGCAGATCGGCGGGCGCCTGGAGGACATGGCCTCCTTCGCCAAGTACATCGGCGGCAGTCCGACCAACACCGCGGTGGGCGCCTCGCGGCTGGGCCTGCGCAGCGGCCTGCTGACCCGGGTCGGCGCGGACCACTTCGGCCGTTTCATCCGCGAGCAGCTGGGCCGCGAGGGCGTATCCACGCGCGGCGTGCTGGAGGATCCGGCGCGGCTGACCGCGCTGGTGTTCCTGGGCATCCGCGACCCGGACACCTTCCCGCTGGTCTTCTACCGCGAGAACTGCGCCGACATGGCGCTGGAAGCGGCCGACGTGGACGAGGCGTTCATCCGCTCGGCCGGCGCGGTGCTGATCAACGGCACCCACCTGTCGCGCGACAACGTCTTCGACGCCTGCCTGCGCGCCTGCAGCATCGCCCGCGCCAACGGTGGCCGGGTGGTGTTCGACATCGACTACCGCCCGGTGCTGTGGGGGCTGGCGCCCAGGGACATGGGCGAGAACCGCTTCGTCGCCGATGCCGCGGTCACCGCGCGGCTGCAGCAGGTGCTGCCGCTGTGCGACCTGATCGTCGGCACCGAGGAGGAAGTGCATATCCTCGGCGGCAGCACCGATACCGTGGCCGCGTTGCGCGCGATCCGCGAACGGACCGGCGCGCTGCTGGTGTGCAAGCGCGGCCCGCTCGGCTGCGTGGCCTTCCCCGGCGCGGTGCCGGACCGGCTCGAGCAGGGCGTGGTCGGGCAGGGCTTCAGCGTGGAAGTCTTCAACGTGCTCGGCGCCGGCGACGCGTTCATGGCCGGGTTCCTGCGCGGCTGGCTGCGCGACGAACCGCTGGAGACGGCCTGCAGCTACGCCAACGCCTGCGGCGCGATCGTCGTGTCCCGCCACGGCTGCTCGCCGGCGATGCCGACCTGGGAGGAACTGCAGCAGTTCCTCGCCGGCGACCATCCGCACCGCCTGCGCGACGACCTGGCGCTGGAACAGACCCACTGGGCGACCACGCGCAGCGGCCAATGGCCGCACCTGACCGTGCTGGCGATGGATCACCGCAGCCAGTTCGAGGCGCTGTGCGAGCAGACCGGCGCCGACCCGGCGCGCATTCCGCATTTCAAGGCGCTGGCGCTCAAGGCGGTGGACCGCCTGGCCGACGGCGATCCGGGCTTCGGCGTGCTGCTGGACGGCCGCTTCGGCATGCGCGGCCTGGAGGCGGCGGCGGACAGGCCGTACTGGATCGGCCGGCCGATCGAACTGCCCGGTTCGTGCCCGCTGGAATTCGAGAGCAGCGCGGACGTGGCCACCGAACTGTCGACCTGGCCGGCCAACCACGTGGTCAAGTGCCTGGTGTTCTACCACCCGGACGACCCGGTGGACCTGCGCGAGCGCCAGGAACGGCAGTTGCTGCGCCTGCACGACGCGGCGCGCAAGACCGGCCACGAACTGCTGGTGGAGGTCATCGCCTCGCGCAATGGCGCGGTGGACGACTTCACCATCGCCCGCGCCATGCAGCGCCTGTACGATCTTGGCATGCGGCCGGACTGGTGGAAGCTGGAACCCAACGACAGCGCGGCCGCCTGGCGCAACATCGAGGCGGTGATCGCCGCCAACGACCCGCGCTGCCACGGCGTGGTGCTGCTGGGCCTGTCGGCGCCGGAGGACGAACTGATCGCCTCGTTCCAGGCCGCCGCTTCGGTGCCGGTGGTCAAGGGCTTCGCGGTCGGACGCACGATCTTCGCCGACGCGGCCGAGCGCTGGCTCGGCGGGCAGATCGGCGACGAGGACGCGATCGAGGACCTGGCCCGCCGCTTCGGCGTGCTGGTCGACGCCTGGCGCGCGGCCAAGGCGAACCACGGAGTGCCGCTGGACGCATGAACACGATCCGACTCACCGCCGCGCAGGCCACGGTGCGCTGGCTGGCCGCGCAACAGGTCGAGGTCGACGGCGCGCGCGTGCCGTACTTCGCCGGTGCCTGGGCGATCTTCGGCCACGGCAACGTCGCTGGCCTGGGCGAGGCGCTGTACGCGCAGCGCGACGTATTCCCGACCTGGCGCGCGCACAACGAACAGGGCATGGCCCATGCCGCGGTCGCCTACGCCAAGCAGATGCGCCGGCAGCGGGCGATGGTGTGCACCAGCTCGATCGGGCCCGGCGCCACCAACATGGTCACCGCCGCGGCGGTGGCGCACGTCAACCGGTTGCCGGTGCTGTTCCTGCCCGGCGACGTCTACGCCAGCCGGCGCCCGGACCCGGTGCTGCAGCAGGTCGAATCCTTCGCCGACGCGACCGTTTCCGCCAACGACTGCTTCCGCCCGGTGTCGCGGTACTTCGACCGCATCGTGCGACCGGAGCAACTGCTCGATGCGTTGCCGAAAGCGATGGCGGTGCTGCGCGACCCGGCCGCCTGCGGCCCGGCCACGCTGGCGTTCTGCCAGGACGTGCAGGCCGAGGCTTTCGACTGGCCGCTGGAATTTTTCGAACCGCGGTCGTGGCCCACGCGCCGTCCGCAACCCGACGCGGATGAACTGGACGCACTGGTCGCGGCGATCCGCACGGCCAGGCGGCCGCTGCTGGTCGCCGGCGGCGGCGTGCTGTACAGCCTGGCCGAAGCCGAACTTGCCGCGCTGGCCGAAGCGACGGGCCTGCCGGTGGCCGAAACCCAGGCCGGCAAGGGCGCGTTGCGCTGGGACCATCCGCAGTACCTGGGATCGATCGGCGTCACCGGCTCCAGCGCGGCCAACGCCGCCGCGCGGTCGGCCGACCTGGTGGTGGGCGTGGGCGCGCGCCTGCAGGACTTCACCACCGGCTCGCGCAGCCTGTTCCCGGACGCGCGCCTGTTCCAGGTCAACCTGCAGCCCTTCGACGCGCACAAGCACGGCGCGCAACCGGTGGTGGGCGATGCGCGCGTGGTGCTTGCGGCCCTGCGCGAACGCCTGGCCGGCTGGCGCCTGGATGCGGGCGTGCAGGCGAAGGACGCGGCGGAAGTGTCCGCCTGGCATGCCAGCGTGCAGGCCGCCACCGCCGGCACGCCCGACACGCGCCTGCCCAGCGACGCGCAGGTGATCGGCGCGGTGCAGGCGGCGGTGGACGAGGACGCGGTGGTGGTCTGCGCCGCCGGCGGCCTGCCCGGCGAACTGCACAAGCTGTGGCGCTGCGCCCGCCCCGGCGGCTACCACCTGGAATACGGCTACTCGTGCATGGGCTACGAGATCGCCGGCGCGCTGGGCGTGAAGATGGCCGATCCCGGCCGCGAGGTGGTGGTCATGGTCGGCGACGGCAGCTACCTGATGATGAACTCCGAGCTGGCCACCTCGGTGATGCTCGGCCTGAAGCTGGTGGTGGTGGTGCTGGACAACCGCGGCTTCGGCTGCATCGACCGCCTGCAGCACGCCACCGGCGGCGCCGGCTTCAACAACCTGCTGGCCGACAGCGCCCACGCGGTGCTGCCGGAGATCGATTTCGCCGCGCACGCGCGCAGCCTGGGCGCGCACGCCGAGCATGTCGGCACCCTGGGGGAGCTGGTCGCCGCGCTCGGGCGCGCGCGCGCGGCGACCCGCACCCACGTCGTGGTCATCGACACCGATCCGCGCAGGACCACCGAAGCCGGCGGCTGCTGGTGGGACGTGGCCGTGCCGGAAGTGTCGGACCGTCCCGAAGTCAACGATGCGCGCCGCGCCTACGAGGCCGGCGTGCGCATGAAGAGAGACCTGTCATGAGTATCCGTTTCGGTGTCAGCCCCATCGCCTGGGCCAACGACGACATGCCCGAGCTGGGCGGCGACACGCCGCTGGAGGACATCCTGCGCGACATCCAGGAAGTCGGTTTCGAGGGCGTGGAGCTGGGCGGCAAGTTCCCGCGCGATCCGGCCACGCTCAAGGCGCTGCTGGGGCGCTACCGGCTGGACCTGATCGGCGGCTGGTACAGCGGCTCGCTGCTGGTCCAGGACGCGCCGGCCGAGATCGCGGCGATGCAGGCGCACCTGGGCCTGCTCAAGGCGCTGGACAGCACCGTGTTCGTGTTCGCCGAGACCAGCAACGCGATCCATGGCAACCGCGGCGTGCCGCTGGCCGACACCCCGCGGCTGCCCGCCGCGCGCTGGCCCGAATTCGGCCAGCGCCTGACCGAAGTCGCCGACTACGTGCAGGCGCAGGGCCTGAAGTTCGCCTACCACCACCATCTGGGCACCGTGGTCGAAACCGGCGACGACCTGGAGGCGTTCATCGCCAGCACCGGTCCCTCGGTGGGGCTGACCGTGGACACCGGCCACGCCGCGCTCGGCGGCATCGACGCGCTGCAGGTGATCCGCGAGCATCCCGGCCGCGTGGCCCACGTGCACTGCAAGGACGTGCGCAACGCCACTTTCGCCAGGGTGATGGGCGAGCGGGCCAGCTTCCTCGACGGCGTGCTCGCGGGCATGTTCACCGTGCCCGGCGACGGCGGCCTGGACTACGCGCAGGTGATGCGCGAGCTCAAGCGCATCGATTATTCGGGCTGGATCGTGATCGAGGCCGAGCAGGACCCGGCGCTGGCCGATCCGCGCACCTATGCCACCCTCGGCCTGAACACGCTGCGGGACGAGGCCGCGCGGGCGGGCCTGCGATGAACGCCTCGCTGCGCGTGCGTCCGCACGCACCGGCCGCCGACGGCACGGTGCTGGAAGTCACGCCGGCCAGCGCTGGCTGGACGCACGTGGGCTTCTCGGTGGTGCGGCTGGCCGACGGGCAGTCGTATTCCGGCGGCGAAAAGGACCGCGAGGCGTGCCTGGTGCTGGTGGCCGGCACGGCCGACGTGGCCGCCGGCGCACAGACCTTCGCCGCGCTGGGCGGTCGGCAGTCGCCGTTCGAGGACCGCGCACCGGGCGCGGTCTACGTGCCGGCCGGCGTGGATTACACGGTCACCGCGCGCGGCGCGGTCGAGCTGGCGGTGTGCACGGCGCCGGGCCGCGGCCGTGGCGCCGTGCGGGCGATCGACGCCTCGCACATGTCGCGCGAGGTGCGCGGCGGCGGCACCAACACCCGCCACGTGCGCAACATCCTGCCCGAGTCCGAGCCGGCCGAAAGCCTGCTGGTGGTGGAAGTGGTCACCCCCGGCGGGCACTGGTCCAGCTACCCCCCGCACAAGCACGACACCGCCACCGCCGGCGAGGAAACCCTGCTGGAGGAAACCTACTACCACCGCCTGCAGCCGCCGCAGGGCTTCGCCTTCCAGCGCGTCTACACCGACGACCGCTCGCTCGACCAGACCGTGGCGGTGGAGGACGGCGACGTGGTGATGGTGCCGCGCGGCTACCACCCGGTCGGCGCGCCGCATGGTTACGACCTGTACTACCTCAACGTGATGGCGGGCCCGGAGCGCCGCTGGATCTTCCGCAACGACCCGGCGCACGAGTGGATCGTGCGCAAGGGTTGAACAGAAAAAGGCAACAGACCATGCGCAACATCGAACATTTCATCGACGGACGGCGCGTCCCCGGCACTTCGGGCCGGCATGGCGACGTGTTCGATCCCAACAGCGGCCGGGTCCAGGGGCACGTGGCCCTGGCCGGCGAAGCCGAACTGGAGCGCGCGGTGCAGAACGCCGCGGCCGCCCAGCGCGACTGGGCCAAGGTCAATCCGCAGCGCCGCGCGCGGGTGATGTTCGAATTCAAGCGCCTGCTGGAAGCGAACATGGACGAGCTGGCGGCGCTGCTGTCCAGCGAGCACGGCAAGGTGCTCGGCGACGCACGCGGCGACATCCAGCGCGGTCTGGAGGTGATCGAGTTCTCCTGCGGCATCCCGCACCTGCTCAAGGGCGAATACACCCAGGGCGCCGGTCCGGGCATCGACGTGTATTCGGCGCTGCAGCCGCTGGGCGTGGTCGCCGGCATCACCCCGTTCAACTTCCCGGCGATGATCCCGATGTGGATGTTCGGGCCGGCCATCGCCAGCGGCAACGCCTTCATCCTCAAGCCGTCCGAGCGCGATCCGTCGGTGCCGGTGCGGCTGGCCGAGCTGATGATCGAGGCCGGGCTGCCGCCGGGCGTGCTCAACGTGGTGCACGGCGACAAGGACACGGTCGAGGCGATCGTGCGCCATCCGCTGGTCCGCGCGGTCAGCTTCGTCGGCTCTTCCGACATCGCCCAGTCGGTGTACGCGCTCGGCGCGCGGCACGGCAAGCGCATGCAGTGCATGGGCGGGGCCAAGAACCACGGCATCGTCCTGCCCGACGCCGACCTGGACCAGGCGGTGGCCGACCTGCTCGGCGCCGCCTACGGCTCGGCCGGCGAACGCTGCATGGCGTTGCCGGTGGTGGTGCCGGTGGGCGAGGCCACGGCCGAAGCGCTGCGGGCGAAGCTGCTGGAGAAGATCCCGACGCTGCGCGCCGGCGTTTCCAGCGACCCGCAGGCGCATTTCGGGCCGCTGGTGACCGCCGCGCACCGGGCCCGGGTCGAGCAGTACATCCAGATGGGGGTGGACGAGGGCGCCGAACTGGTGGTCGACGGCCGCGGCTTCAGCCTGCCCGGGCACGAGGACGGCTTCTTCCTCGGCGCCAGCCTGTTCGACCGGGTCACCGACGCGATGGCCACCTACCGCGACGAGATCTTCGGTCCGGTGCTGCAGATCGTGCGCGCGGAGACGTTCGAGGAGGCGCTGGCGCTGCCCAGCCGCCACCAGTACGGCAACGGCGTGTGCATCTTCACCCGCAACGGCGACGCGGCGCGCGAGTTCGCCGAGCGCGTGGAAGTGGGCATGGTCGGCATCAACGTGCCGATCCCGGTGCCGGTGGCGTACCACAGCTTCGGCGGCTGGAAGCGCTCGGGCTTCGGCGACCTCAACCAGTACGGCCTGGACGGCGTGCGCTTCTTCACCCGCACCAAGACCGTGACCCAGCGCTGGCCGCGCGGCGGCGCGGTGTCCGACCAGAGTTTCGTGATCCCGACCATGCGCTGATCGGGCCTGCCCGGCGGGGCGCGTCGCGCCACCGCCGGGCGCTGTGCCATGCATTCCTGGGAGGGAAGCGTGACGGGATTCCTGAGGTTCTTCGCCACCGGCGCCGATGGCGCGCCGATCGGCGACAGCGGCGAGATCGCGCGCCTGTTCCGGCGCAACCGGCTGCGGGTGATGCTGGCCATCACCCTCGGCTACGGCCTGATCTACACCTGCCGGCTGGCGCTGGGCGTGGTCAAGAAGCCGCTGATCGACGCCGGCGTGTTCTCGCCGACCGACCTGGGCCTGATCGGTTCGGCGCTGTTCTACACCTACGCGATCGGCAAGCTGACCAACGGCTTCCTGGCCGACCACGCCAACATGAAGCGGTTCCTGGCCTTCGCCTTCCTGATGACGGCGCTGTGCAACCTGGCGATGGGTTTCGCCACCACGCTGTGGATGGCGGTGGTGCTGTGGGGCCTGAACGGCTGGTTCCAGAGCTTCGGCGCGCCCGGCGGGGTGGTGGCGATGACCCACTGGTTCTCCAACCGCGAGCGCGGGCGCGTCTACGGCATCTGGAGCACGGCGCACTCCATCGGCGAAGGACTGACCTTCCTGGTGGTGGGCGTGGCGGTGAGCACGCTGGGCTGGCGCTGGGGTTTCTGGGGTCCGGGCCTGATCGGCGTGGCCACCGCGCTGGGCTGCTACCTGCTGATCCAGGACCGGCCGCGCACGCTGGGCCTGCCCGAGGTCAACGACTGGAAGGACGACCGCTACGGCCAGGCGGCTGGCAAGCCGGGCATGAAGTCGGTGCTGGCGCTGCAGCTGTCGATCCTGAAGATCCCGGCGATCTGGGTGCTGTGCCTGGCCAGCGCGACCACCTACGTGACCCGTTACGCGATCAACTCCTGGGGCATCCTCTACCTGCAGGAGGCGCGCGGCTTCTCGCTGCCGGCGGCGGGCACGCTGCTGATGGTCAGCACCCTGGCCGGCATGGCCGGCGCGGTCGCCTTCGGCTTCATCTCGGACAAGTGGTTCGGCGCGCGCCGGCCGCCGGCCAACCTGCTGTTCGGCGTGCTCGAGCTGTCCGGCCTGTGCCTGTTCTTCTTCGGGCCCGCGAACATGCCCACGATGGTGGTGGCGATGCTGCTGTTCGGCATGGGCCTGACCGGCCTGGTCACCTCGCTGGGCGGCCTGTTCGCGGTGGACATCGCGCCCAAGCGCGTGGCCGGCGCGGCGATGGGCGTGATCGGCATCTTCAGCTACATCGGCGCGGCGGTGCAGGAGCAGGTGTCCGGGCTGCTGATCGAACGCGGCATGCACGTCGCCGGCGACGTGCGCCATTACGATTTCGGCCCGGTGATCTGGTTCTGGATCGGATCGTCGGTACTTTCCATGCTGCTGGCGGCCAGCCTGTGGCGGACCCGTTTGCGCGACTGATCGGACGACGAGGTGGACGACGTGGGCGACATGGTGTGGGCATCGGACGAGCTGAAGGCGATGGTGGAAGCGGCGCAGGCCGCCGGGGCGGGACTGCGCAGGCATTTCGCGGACCTGTCCGCACTGGGCATCCGCGCCAAGAGCGGGCCGGCCGACCTGGTTTCCATCGCCGACGAGGAGGCCGAGCGCACCACCCGCGCGATCCTGTCGAAAGCGCGGCCCGGCTATGCCTTCCTCGGCGAGGAGGGCGGTGCGGTCGGCGGCAGCGGCGACGACGCGGGGTACACCTGGATCGTCGATCCGCTCGATGGCACCACCAACTTCCTGTTCGGCAGCCCGCTGTGGGGCGTCAACGTGGCCCTGGCCCGCGAAGGGCAGGTGGTCGCCGGCGTCACCTGGCTGCCGATGCTCGACGAGCTGTACGTGGCCGAGCAGGGCAAGGGCTGCTGGCTCAACGGCCAGCGCATCCATGTCTCCCGGCGCGGCACCCTGATCGAAGCGGTGCTGGCCTGCGGCATTCCCTTCGCCGGCAAGCCCGACCATCCGGTCTTTGCGCGCGAGATGGCGCTGCTCAGCGCCGACGTCGCCGGCATCCGCCGTACCGGCGCGTGCGCGGTGGACATGGCCTGGGTCGCGGCCGGACGCTGGGATGCGTACTGGGAGCGCGCGCTCAATGCCTGGGACATGGCGCCGGGCGTGATCCTGGTGCAGGAGGCCGGCGGCGTGGCCACGGCGGTGGACGGTTCGCCGCTGGACCTGCACGGGCAGAACGTGTGCGTGTCCAACGGCGCGATCCATCCGGCGCTGGTCGAGGTGCTCAACCGCGCGCGGGACGGGCAAGGCTGAGGCACCGGCGCCCGCGCCCTAGCCGCCCACACTGCGGCGGATCGTCAGACTGACCGTGCCGGGCGAGAGCCGCTTGCGCAGTTCGGTGTCCGCCACCGGGCCGTCGGCGCGGGTGTCGTCCCAGTTCCAGCGCTGCTCGCGGAAGTCGCGGCCGAACAGGTCGGTGATCTCCGCGCGCAGGCGCCAATGCTCGCCCACGCGGCGCTCGGCGAACAGGGTCCAGCCGGCGTCCTCGGACTCGCGGGTGACGCGGTCGTAGCGGTATTTGGTCTCGCGTTCGCCCAGGTGCTCCAGCAGCACGCCCCAGTTGAGCCGCAGCGCCTCCACCTCCTGGCTGAACTCGATTTCGCCCTCGAACGGCTTCTCCTCGGAGATGCCGCGCGGCTGCCCGGTCACCGGATCGGTCACCCGGCTCCGGCGCCACAGCAGGGTGGTGCGCAGGCGCGCGCCGGGGAACAGCAGCGGCGTGGAGGCATCCAGCGACAGCGTGTCGCGCTGGCCGTCGCCGATGTTGCCGGGGGCGTCGAACACCTCGTCGCCCTGCTGCACCAGGACCCGGTCGACCACGTCGCTGATCCGGTCGTGGGTCCAGCCCAGGGTCATGGCCGCGTCCTCGCTGAAGTGGTGTTCCCATGAGAACGACGTGCGCCAGCTGCTGTCCGGCTTCAACTGCGCGTTGCCGGCGCTGACCGTGCCGCCTTCCAGCGAGGCCGAGGCGGCGAAGTCGGAGAAATCCAGCTGGCCGACCTCGCGCGACAGCGACAGGCGCCACTGGTTGGCCTCGTCCGGTGTCCAGCGCACGCTGGCGCGCGGCTTGGGATAGGTGAACCGGCGTTCCAGCGATTCGTCGCCGGTCTGCGCCAGGTCCGAGCGCTCCAGGCGCATGCCGGCCTCCAGCGACCAGTCGTCCGCCGGCCGCCAGGTGGCGCCGGCCGCGCTTTCCAGGCGGCGTTCTTCCACGCGCACCCGCGAGCCGGGAACGTCCACGGTCGCGCCGTTCTCCAGCAGGGTGTTCTGGCGCTGCAGGAAATTGTCCGCGCCTTCGACGCTGGCGTTGAACGAAAGATGGTCCGTGGCCGCATGGGTGAGTTCGACCCGGGCGATGGTCTCGCCACTGCGGCCGTCTTCGTCGAAACGCTCCTCGTCGGCGCCTTCGCGCGACACCTCCACGCTGTCCACCACCGCGCGCTGCCGGCTGCCCATCAGCTCCACGGTGGTGCGGCCGCCCCACTGCACGACGTAGCGGGCGCCCAGTTCGGTTTCCCGGTAGTCCTCTTCCTCGCGGTTGAGTTCGGGTTCGGCGCCGCCGATGCGTCCGTCGGTGTCGGTGTACTCCGCGCGCGCTGCCGCGACCAGGCTCAGCTGCCCGGGGCCCAGCGGCCGGCGCCAGCTGGCGCCGGCCTCGTCCTTGCGCTGGATGGTGCGCGTGTCCCAGTCGCGGGAAACGCTTCCGCTGTCGCCGTCGTCACCCGCCATGTCCGTTTCGACGATGCTGCCGTGGCCGCTGTCGTCGTCGAGTTCGGGTTTGTGCTTGAGCGAGAAGTCCAGCGCCTGTTCGCCCCAGCGGCGGCCGTACTCGGCCTGGGCCAGCGGCGCGGCCCAGCCGTCCGGCGAGGCGGCCAGGCCGGCTTCCACCGCCCATTCGGTGCTGGCCTCGTCGCGGCGGACGATGTTCGCCAGCACCGGATAGCCGCCCATGTCCACGCCCGGGGTGCCCGTGTGGATCAGTTCGATGCGCGCCACCGAGCGCGCCGGGATGCGCTTGAGCATGCCGGACAGGCTTTCGCGCTTGCTGGTCGGCCGGGCGCCGTCGAACAGCACGTTGCCCGACGCGCCGGAGTAGCCGCGCACGTCGGCATCGGCTTCGACCAGGGTGAAGCCCGGCAGGCGCAGGACCATGTCGTACGCGTTCGCCGGTGCGGCATCGCTGAAATAGTCCGGCAGGTATACGCCGGGACGCGCCTCCGCCACGGCCGGTGTGTCCGCGGCCTGCGCCGGCAGCGCGACGGCGCCGGCGAGCAGCAGGCATCCGTGCAGGAGAGCGTGGTTCCCGTTTCGCCGCATGGCCGGCCGATTCCCTGGAGATTGGCCGGCAGGCTAGACTGGCATCGCTGACATGCCGTCGACTCCGCATGTCAGGTCGTTGTCAGGAAGCGTTCTCCATCCTCGGCGCCATGAACACGACATCCCCGACCCGACGCCGGCTTCCCCTCCTGCTCCTGGCCGCGCTGCTCGCGGCCGTGCCCGCGCGGCATGCGCTGGCCGACAAGGACGACCACATCGAGGCGCGCGAACTGCTCCAGCGCGGCGAGATCGTGCCGCTGGCGCGGATCCTGGACGTGGTCCAGCAGCGCGTGCCCGGCGACGTCATCGAGGTGGAGCTGGAGCGCGAGGACGGGAAGTGGGAGTACAAGGTCAAGGTGCTCACCCCGACCGGCCGCGTGCGCAAGCTCTACCTGGATGCGCGCAACGGCGCGGTGCTGAAGATCAAGGATGATTGATGCGCTGCCTGGTCGTCGAGGACGAGCCTGAGATCCGCGCCGACCTGGCGCGCGCGCTGGAAGCGGCGGGCTTCGCGGTCGACGCGGTGGGCGACGGCGAGGCGGCCTGGTTCCAGGGCGACGTGGAGGACTACGACGTCGCCATCCTCGACCTGGGCCTGCCGCGCCTGGACGGACTGAGCGTGCTGCGCCGCTGGCGCGGCAGCGGGCGGTCGTTCCCGGTCATCGTGGTCTCCGCGCGCGGCGACTGGACCGAGAAGGTCGAAGGCATCGAGGCCGGGGCCGACGACTACCTGGCCAAGCCGTTCCAGATGGGCGAACTGGTCGCGCGCGTGCGCGGGCTGGTGCGCCGCGGCGCCGGCAAGCTCTCGCCCACGGTCGTGGCCGGGCGGCTGCGGCTGGACACGGTGCGCATGACCGCCACCTTCGACGGCGCGCCGGTGCGGATCTCGCCGCTGGAATTCCGCCTGCTCGACCACCTGGCGCACCAGTCCGGGCGCGCGGTGTCGGCCGGCGAGCTGGCCGAACACCTGTACGGCGTGGACGGCAGCGGCGACGCGAACGCCATCGAGGCGATCGTCGCGCGCCTGCGCCGCAAGTTCGGCACCGAGCTGATCCGCACGCGCCGCGGATTCGGCTACCTCTTGGAGGACGGGTGATCGCCCGTTCGCTGCGCTGGCGGCTGCTGCTGGCCGCGGCCGGCGCGATCCTGCTCGCCCTGGCGCTGGCCTGGATGTTCATGACGCTGCTGTTCGAGCGGCACCTGGAACGGCGGCTGGAAGCGGAGCTGACCCGCGACGCGCTCGCCCTGGTCGCGGACCTGGCGTTCGACGCGCAAGGCGTGCTGCAGCTGGAACGGCAGCCCGGCGACGCGCGCATGGAGAAGCCGGCCGGCGGCTATTACTGGCAGGTCGCCTCGGTGGCCGGCGGGCTGCGCTCGCGTTCGCTGTGGGACAGCGCGTTGCCGGTACCGCGCGACGTGCCGGCGGATGCCTGGCGGCTGCAGCGCCGCGCCGGCCCGTTCGGGCAATCGGTCATGGTGCTGGAGCGGCGGCTGGTGATCGATTCGGACCGCCCGCCGGTCGTGGTCCAGCTGGCGCAGGACACCGCTTCGCTGTCCACGGCCCGCGGCGAGTTCGGGCGGGAGCTGGCGGTGTTCCTGTCCGTGCTGTGGTGCGTGCTGACCGCGGCGGCGTGGCTGCAGGTCAGCGTCGGCCTGCGCCCGCTCAAGCGCATTCCCGCCGGGCTCGAGGCACTGGAACGCAGCGCCGGTGCACGCCTGCCACCGCAGTCGCTGCGCGAGGTGCAGCCGCTGGTCGATTCGATCAACGCCCTGGCCGATGCGCGGCAGAAGGACCTCGATACCGCGCGCCGCCGCGCCTCGGACCTGGCGCATGGACTCAAGACGCCGCTGGCGGCGCTGGCGGCGCAGAGCCGGCGCGCGCGCGAGGCCGGCGCGTCCGAGGCGGCCGACGGCATGGAGCAGGCGATCTCCACGATCAAGCTGGTCGTGGATGGCGAACTGGCCCGCGCGCGACTGGCGCGACTGGGCCAGGTACGCGGGGCGAGCGCGGACGTCGGCGAAGTCGTCGAGCGCCTGGCCAGTGTGATCGAACACACCGAGAAGGGCGGGACGCTGGCGCTGGGCATCGACATTCCCGACGGACTGCGCCTGCCCATGGAGCCCGAACACCTGTCCGAGATCATGGGCGCGCTGATGGAGAACGCGGCCCGGCATGCGAGGCGCCAGATCCGGGTGACGGCCGTGGCGGCCGCGAACGGCGTGGGGATGCTCGTCGAGGACGACGGCCCCGGATTGCCTCCCGACCGGCTGCAGGCCCTGCAGGCCGACAGCGGGGAGTCGCTGGACCGCAGCGGTTACACCGGCGGCGGGCTCGGCCTGTTGATCGCGCGCGATCTGGTCGCTTCAAGCCGGGGCACGCTGCGGTTCGGCACTTCGCCGCTGGGCGGATTGCGGGTCGCGATCGAGTGGCCTGCCGGCGAGCGCCTGCCGGTCGGGTGACGTCGCGCGGGCGCGCCTTCCGGCCTGGCGCGGAGCGGACACTGGAAACCGGTGCCGCGGCTGCGGCGGCCCTTCGTCGACCGCCTTCATGCGGTTTCCACGAACTGGCGCTCCTGTTCGAATGAACTCCCGTAATGGGCGATGCCGTGGCGCTTCAGCAGCTTGCCCAGCTGGCGCCGCTCGGTGCACGAGAGCTGCGCGGCGCGGCTGACGTTGCCGCCGGCGCGTTCCATCAGCGAGGTCAGGTAGTCGCGTTCGAACAGCTGGATCGCGTGCTGCTTGGCCGCGGAGAATCCCAGTGGCGGCCCGTCCTGCATCTCCGCCGCCCCGGCCGCATCGCCCCAGATGCGCGGTTCGGCCAGGGCCAGTTCCGCCAGTCCCACGTCCTCGGTTTCGGCGCGCATGCAGGCGCGCAATGCCACGTTCTCCAGTTCGCGCACGTTGCCCGGCCAGCGGTGCCCGGCGAGGGCATGCAGGGCCTGGTCGGTCCAGCGTCGCAACGGCAGGCCGAGCCGGTGCGCGGCGTCGTCGAGCAGATGACGGGCGAGCAGGGCGAGGTCGCCGCCGCGGTCGCGCAACGGCGGCATCTGCAGGTGCAACGGATCGAGCCGGTAGTACAGGTCGCGGCGGAAGCTGCCGGCCTCCACCGCGTGCAGCAGCAAGGCATTGGTGGCGGCGACCACGCGCACGTCGGCGATGCGCAGGCCGCGCTCGCCGACCGCGCGGAATTCGCCGTTCTGCAGGAGCCGCAGCAGCGAGACCTGCGCTTTCGGCGACAGCGAGTCGACCTCGTCGAGGAACAGGGTGCCGCCGCGGGCGAAGTCGACCAGGCCGGGCTCGGTGCTGCGCGCGTCGGTGAACGCGCCCTTGCGGTGGCCGAACAGTTCGGCCTCGAACAGGGTGTCGGGCAGGGCGCCGCAGTTGATCGGCACGAACGGCCCGGCATGCCGGCAGCTGGCGTAGTGCAGTTCGCGCGCGGCCAGTTCCTTGCCGGTGCCGGTCTCGCCTTCGATCAGCACCGGCAGGTCGCAGTCCGCGTAGCGTGCCAGCAGCCAGCGCATGCGCCGCATCGCATCCGAGCGTCCGACCATCTGGGTGCCGCGTGGGGGTGTGGCGCGGGATTCCTTCCCGGTTGTCGCGTTCATCAAGCCGTCCTCTCTGGCGGTCGGCCCCCACCCTGGGCCCACCGCGCCGCCGTTTTCGAGTCCGAATGGTGCAGTCAACGCAGGTGCCGCGCGGATCCGGACGCCACCGGCGATTCGATGGCGGCCTGCACGCGACCGCGTGAATGAAGACGCCGGTGGCGCTGCAGCGGGCATGGGTCGGAAACGACCCTCGGGGTGGGTGCGCGCGGGCCCACCCCCGTACATCCCGCCGCCGCATGCGCCGCGGGCGCGGGGCACGGCGTCCGCCGGGTCTTCCCGCACCCATGGCGGCATCCGGACACGATCGCGATTGCCTTGTGGATCAGCCGTTTGCGCCGTGCCGGAAGCTGGCACGGCACTTGCGCTTCCCGTTACGGATGACCGGAACGTCTGCGAAGCAGGACGAGGAAGCGGCGGACGCCGGTGTCCGCGGACCGGGTGCGGACATCGGCGAAGGAATCCTGGAATACCTGCGTTCCCATCCGCAGGCGTCGGACACCAGCACGGGCATCTGTACGTGGTGGCTGCCGGCCCAGGGCATCTACAGGACGGAGGCGCAGGTGAAGGCGGTACTGGAGCAGCTGGCTGAGGAAGGCGCGATCGAACGCATCGCCCTGGGCGACGCGCCGATCTACCGCCGCCGCGCGGGCGGCGGGGACAGGGGCTGAGCGCATGGCCAACGTCGCCGCGATCCATTCGGTGGGCAACTCGATCGCCGCGTTCCTGCGCAACACCTATCCGGCGCGGATCGGCGACATGGACATGCCGGCCTGCGGCTTCGAACTGGTATCCAGCGGGCAGCTGGCGGCCGAGGCCGAAGAGGGAACCCGCATCACCCTGTACCTGTACCGGATCACGGTCGACGAGCACAGCCGCCTGGCGCGTCGCCAGGGCGGCGTGCGCGACCATGCCGCGCTGAGCCTGGACCTGCATTTCCTGCTGACCGCCTGGGCGGCCAATCCGCTGGACGAGCAGTTGAGCATGGCCTGGGCGATGCGCCAGCTGCACCAGGCGCCGGTGCTGGATGCCTCCACGCTGTCGCCCGAAGCCGGCTGGCAGCGCGACGAGGTGATCCAGGTGATCCCGTCGGAACTGTCGAACGAGGACATCATGCGGATCTGGGACGCGCTGCATCCCAGCTATCGCCTGTCCACGTCCTATGTCGCGCGCGTGGTCCGGCTGGATCCGGACGCCGATACGGAGGTCCATCCGCCGGTGGTCGAACGGCGCCTGGCCCTGGGCGAGGAGGCGGGCGCATGAGCCGGGCCCTGCGCGAACTGTCGCAGGTCCGCTCGCGCGTCCTGGTGGCGCTGCGCTTCGTCGACGCGGCCACCGGTGGCGACGTCGAGTCGCCGTTGCGGGTGCGCGCGCTCGACGGCCGCGCGCGACTGGTCCGCAACGCGAGCGGCCTGCAGGTACTGACCCGCTGGTCGCTGCTGCCCGGCCACGACGTGCTGGACGATCCGCCGCAGATCCCGGCGGACGAACGGCCATCGCTGCGCCTGGCCATCGAGGATCCTTCCGGCCGTTACCTGCCGCGCCTGCTCGGCCTGGTCCTGCCGCGCGCCGCCGTGCCGGCGGAGGAGCCGGACTCGCTGTTCGCGCCGGTCCAGGTGCCGATGTTCCTGGCCGCCAGCGCCGCCACCGGCGCCAACTGGGCGGTGCTGCGCGTGTCCCTGCGCGAGGCTTCCAGCGGCGACGCCCTCGGCGGCGCGCTGCTGCGCGTGCGCCGCAACGGCCAGGTGCTGGCCCGCGGCATGACCGACTGGCGCGGCGAGGCGCTGCTGGCCGTGGTCGGGGTGCCGGTGATGACCTTCGGCGAGGACGAGGACGCGGTGCTCGCCGACGCGCTCAACGTCACCGTCGAGGCGATCCACGACCCCGCCAGCGGCAGCCGCGTGGCCGCCGCCGCGCTGGACCGCGCGGCCGCGCCGCCGCCGGGCTGGCCGCAGGTCGATCCGCAGCGACTCGAACAACGGGCCGGGGAACTGCCCGCCACCACGCGCGCGATCCCGATCGCCGCGCGCCGCAGTCATCGCCTGGCGATGACCCTCGCACTGCCATGAGGCGGCCCACGCCCATGTCTATTCCAGACAGGAGATGATTCCATGCCCGAGTACCTCGCACCCGGCGTCTACGTCGAAGAGACGAGCTTCCGCGCCAAGTCGATCGAAGGGGTGGGCACCAGCACCACCGCGTTCGCGGGCCCGACCCGCAAGGGACCTGTGAGCGGCGGCGAGCGTGCGCCCGAGACGCCCGAGCTGCTGACCAGCTTCGGCGATTTCGAGCGCATCTACGGTGGCCTGGCCGACCTGGACTTCGACGGCACGCCGACGCCCAACTACCTGGCCCATGCGGCCCTGGCCTATTTCAACGAAGGCGGATCGCGTCTGTACGTCTCCCGCGTGGTGGTGGCCTCGGCGGCGGCGGACGATGGCGGCGCGACCGTGGCCACTGCCGCGTTGACCGCCGCCGATGCCGACGAGGCCGATGCGGTCGCGTTCCGCGCCCGTTTCGCCGGCGCCGCGGGCAACGGCTCGATCACCCTGCTGGAAACGGTCGCGCCGGCCTCGAAGGCGACGATGGATGCGGCGCCGCCGGGCACCTGGCTGCGCACCGGGGACGATGACGCCGTGGCCGACCACGTCAAGGTCGGCGATGCCTGGTACGCGGCCGACGCGCTGGACGGCGATCCCGAGGACACCGCCACGCTGTACGCGGCGGGCCCGCGGATCGTGTCCCTGTCGGTGACCGCGCGCGACGGCGACGGACTGGAACTGTCCTGGGCCGGCCTGGGCTACGACCGCCAGCATCCGCGCTGGGTCGGGCACGTGCTGGCGGCCACGCCCTCGCGCCGCGCCGACCACCTGCAGAACGCCTTCGCCATCGAGATCGGCGCGGACGTGGATGCGCCCGCGCTGCGCACCGCGCTGTTCGGCGAAGCCGAGGCGGACGGCCTGGAGCAGGTCTCGCGCAGCGTCGTCCTGGAAGGCGGCAGCGACGGCACCGCCCCGCAGTCCACCGACTACCGCAATGCGCTGGACGAGATCGCCGCGCTGGAGGATGTGTCGATCGTCGCCGCGCCCGGTGCGGTGGCCTACGGCGATGGGGACAACGCCACCAGCGTCCTGCAGGACCTGATCGCGCACGCCAGCCGGCCGCGCGCCTACCGGATCGCGGTGCTGGATACGCCGCAGGGCCTGGTGAACAGCGAGGTGCGCGGACTGCGCGGCCAGATCGACTCCAAGTACGCGGCGCTGTACTACCCGTGGGTGGTGGTGCCCAACCCCAACGCCCGCCCGGGGCGCGACGACATCCCGCGCGAACTGCCGCTGCCGCCGTCCGGCTACGTCTGCGGCATCTACGCCCGCAACGACGTCGAGCGCGGCGTGCACAAGGCGCCGGCCAACGAGGTGGTGCGCTCGGCGCTGCGCTTCGAGATCAACGTCAACCAGGGCCAGCAGGAAGTGCTCAACCCGATCGGGGTCAACTGCCTGCGGCTGCTGCAGGGCCGCGGCTACCGGGTCTGGGGCGCGCGCCTGGTCTCCTCGGATCCGGAATGGAAGTACGTCTCCGACCGGCGCTACTTCAACTACCTGGAGGCCTCGATCGACCGCGGCACGCAGTGGGCCGTGTTCGAGCCCAACGGCGAGCGGCTGTGGGCCAACGTGCGCCAGACCATCAGCGACTTCCTCTACAACGAATGGCGCAACGGCGCCCTGCTGGGCAGCACCCAGGAGGAGGCGTACTTCGTCCGCTGCGACCGCAGCACGATGACCCAGAACGACCTCGACAACGGCCGGCTGATCTGCCTGATCGGCGTGGCCATCGTCAAGCCGGCCGAATTCGTGATCTTCCGCATCGGCCAGAAGACCGCCGACCAGCGCGCCTGACAGGAGAACCGCCATGGCAAACCGCACCACGCCCTACGGGGCCTTCAACTACCTGGTCAACTTCGACGGCGGCGAGACGTTCGGTGGTTTCTCCGACGTGTCCGGCATCGGCACCGAGGTCACCGTCGCCGAATACCGCAACGGCAACGAAAAGGAAAACCACGTGCGCAAGGTGGCCGGCGTGCACAAGGTGTCGGACGTCACCTGCAAGCGCGGCATCGTCAACTCCAAGTCGCTGTGGGACTGGATCGCGGCCACCCGCGTGTCCGGGCCCGCCGCGCAGCGCACGGTGACCGTCACCCTGCTGGACGAGGCGCAGTCGCCGGTGCAGTCGTGGATCCTGCGCGGCGTCATCCCGATGAAGTACACCGGGCCGACGCTGGCCGGCAAGGGCGGCGGCGAGGTGGCGATGGAAGAGATCGTCCTGTCCGCCGAAGGCTTCGAGATCGAGGCCTGAGCCATGCTCAGCGCGCTGGACTTCGAGACGCTCGCCGCGCCGGACACCGGCGCCGCCGACCGCACCGACGTGGCCTGCTTCATCGGCTGCGTCGCGCGCAGGGACGGCGGGCCGCTGCCGCCGGCGATCGCCTCGCAGCTGGAACGCCGCGGCTGGCATGCGCGCCTGCCGGGCATCTCGCAGCGGCGCTGGGAGACCCTGTGGCACCTGCCGGTGACGGTGGACAGCTGGGAAGCCTTCGATGCGCTGTTCGCCTGGGAGCGGCGTGAGCTGGTTGCCGGCGGCGGCGCGGCCTGCGCCACCTACCTGGGCGCGGCGGTACGCAGCTACTTCGCCGCCGGCGGGCGCCGCGCGGTGATCGTCAGCGTCGGTGCGCCGTGGCCCTATCTGCGTGGGGCCGACCGCGAGCAGCGGCGCCGCGCGCGGCTGTTCCAGCTGCTGCCGTGGCGGATGTCGTCGGGACGCCGTCCGTTCGATCCGACCGCGCCCGCGCACTGGCGGGGAGTCGAGCACCTGTACGGCCTGCCCGAAGCCAGCCACCTGTGCCTGCCCGACCTGGCCGACATCTGCGCGGCCGAACCGCCGCCGCTGCGCGCGATCACGGAACCTGCGCCGGCGCCGGAGGTATTCGTCGAATGCAGCCATGACGAACCCGCCCTCGAACAGGACCAGGCGCTGCATCGCCTGCCGCCGCCACGGCTGGAGCCGGACCGTGACGACGACGGCGGTTCCAGCGACGCCGCCAATGCGCGCGCGCGGACCTGGACCGAGGCGGTCAACGCGGCCTGCGGCTTTCTCGCCGGGTACCGGCGCGACGCGCTGTTCGTCGGCGCGCTGCCGCTGCCCGGCCGGGAAACGCGGCACGGTCCGGTGCACGCGCAGGCCGACTGGCTGGGTTACCTGCAACGCGCCGGCGTGTTCGAAACCCCGGCCCAGGCCGAGGGCCGGCACCTGCCCGAGGACGCGGCGGTCGGTGCCGCCAGCGCCTTCGCCCAGCTGGCCTGGCCGTGGGTGCGCAGCGTGCGTTCGACCGACCTGCCCGGGCACCTGGAGCCGGCCGACGGCCTGCTGGCCGGCCTGCTGGCCGCCAATGCGCTGGCGCGCGGCACTTTCCGCTCGGTGGCCGGACAGCGCCTGCCGGGCGTGGTCGAACCGGTGCCCATGCCCGATCTGGGCCTGGGTGCCGACAGTCCGACCGCGCGTCTGGCGCGGCGCGTATGCCTGATCGGCCCGGAGCCGGAAGGCATCGTCCTGCTTTCCGACGTCACCAGCAGCCCCAGGTCGGGCTGGCGCCAGGGCGGTGCCAGCCGGCTGATGGCGGCGCTGCTGCGCGCGGCGCGGCGGATCGGCGAGGAACAGGCCTTCCAGCCCAACGGGCCGGTGCTGTGGGCGCGGGTGCGGGGCGATTTCGAGGCGCTGCTGGAAGCGTTCCGCCAGGCCGGCGCGCTCGGCGGCGACCGCCGCGAGCAGTCCTACCAGGTGCGTTGCGGCAGCGACACCATGACCCGGAACGACCTGGACAACGGCCGCCTGCGCGTGGAGGTGACCGTGCTGCCGGCCAATGCGGTCGAGCGGATCACCGTGGCGCTGGGCCTGGCCACGGGCGGGCGCGTGCAGGACGCGGTCGGGGAGGTGGCCTGAGATGCCCGCCGCCGCCGAGAACCTGCTGGCTCCGCTGCACGTGTTCCGTTTCCACGTCGCGTTCCGCCGCGACCCGCTGGGCAGCGGTGCGCCGGGCGACGAGGTGCCGCTGTGCAGCGGCGCGTTCGCCGAATGCACCGGCCTGGAGGCGACGATGGAACCGAAGGCGATCCGCGCAGGCGGATCCAACTACGGCGCCGCCCAGCGCGCCGGCCCGGTGAGCTTCGGCACGGTGGTCCTCAAGCGCGGCATGACCAGTACCCGCGACCTGTGGCACTGGTTCAACCTGGTCGCCACCGGCGGCTATGCGGTGCGCCTGGCCGTCGACATCCGGATGCAGGACGGCGCCGGCCGGACCGCGGTCGCCTGGAGCCTGCGCCGCGCGCTGCCGACCAAGTTCAAGGCGGCCGACCTCAACGCGCGCGGCAGCGAGATCGGCATCGAAGAGCTGCACCTGGTCCACGAAGGGCTGGAACTGGCGCCGCCGGAGGGTTCGCCATGAGCGGCGAGACGTCGGCCAAGGCCTATTTCAAGGCGCTGCCGCCCGGCGACGGCCAGGCCTTCGACGTGCATTTCAATCCGGCCTCGCTGCAGTACACCCTGTCCAATTCGCTCAAGGACGAGAGCAGCGGCGGCGGCAGGGGCAAGCAGTACGTGGACAAGACCACCGCCAAGCTGACCCTGCAGCTGGTCTACGACACCACCGACACCGGCGACGACGTGCGCAACCACACCGAACGCGTCGCGCGCCTGCTCAGGCCGCTGCCCGAGGGCGACAGGAAGGTGCCGCCGAACGTGGAGTTCGGCTGGGGCGTGTACCGATTCACCGGGATGATCGAGCAGTACAAGGAGACGATCGATTTCTTCTCCGCCAGCGGCGTGCCGCTGCGCGCCAGCATCGACCTGACCCTGGCCGACCAGGACGTGCGCTTCGACAGCACCGGCAATCCGAGCCCGCCCGCGGACAGGGATCGCGCACGCGAGCCGGCGGTGCTGCCGGCACCGGCCGGCGGCGCGGCCGGGATGGCCAATGCGCTGGGCGCGCCGCGCGCCGCGCGCGCCATCGCCGGCGCCAACGGCGCCGCTTCGCTGCGCTTCGGCGCGCAGGCCGGCATGGCGGTCGGCGGCGGCGTGCAGATCAAGGCCGAGGCCGCGTTCTCGACCGGTGCCTCCGCGTCCGTCGGAGCCGGACTGGGCATGGGCGCCGGCGCGGGCGCGGGTATCGGCATCGGCGGTGGCTTCGGGATCGGCGCGGGTACGGGCGCGGGTGTCGGAACGGCGGGAATCTCCGCCGGCGCGGGCATCGGCATCGATGGCGCCGCGGCCGCGCAGGGCGCGTTCGCCGGCCTGCGCGCGCCCGCCGTACCTCCATTGAAGCTGCCCGCACCCGGTGCCGTGGTCGCGGCCGGCGGCGACGGCGTTGGCCGCGCCGGCGTGGGCAGCAGCTTCGACGTGACCGGCAAGGCGCAGGCGCGCACCACCAGCAGCCTCGGGGCCGATGTCGGCGCCGGGGTCGACATCAACGCGTTGATCCGCTTCGGGTGAGCCCATGCCGATCGTGATCGAAGACGTCACCGCCCAGATCGTGCCCGAGCCCGCGTCGCCGGCCTCCGCCGAGCGGCCCGCGCCGCAGCCGCAGGCCATGGACCTGCAGCTGCAGGTCGCGCTGGCCCTGGCCCTGGAACAGCGCCGCGCGCAGCGGCTTTCGGACGCATAGGAACCCGACATGGCCGACGGCGACGCCACCCGCGATGCGATCTACTGCGCCAGGCCGACCCTGCGTTTCTCCGGGGAAGCCGACGAGCGCGCCAGCGAGCTGGTCCAGGAACTGCGCATGAGCGAGGGCGAGGGCGGCATGCGCGCGCTGGAGCTGGTCCTGTCCGACTGGGCCAGCACCACCGACGGCGGCGCCGAACGCGCCTTCGAGGGCAGTGCCAACCTGCGCCTGGGCGCGGAGATCGAGGTGGGCATCGGACCGCAGGATGCGCCCGTGGCGATCTTCCGCGGCCGCATCACCGGCCTGGAATCGCTGTACGAGAACGGGCAGGCGCCGCGGTTGCGCGTGCTGTCCGAGGACGCCCTGCTCGGCGCGCGCCTGGCGCGGCGCAGCCGGGTCTTCAGCGACTGCTCGCCGGCCGACGTGGTCCGCCAGATCGCGTCCGGGCTGGGCCTGGAATGCGTGGTCGCCGGCCTGCAATCGCCGGTGGCGACCCGGGTGCAGCTGGACGAGACCGACCTGGCGTTCCTGCGCCGCCTGCTGGCGCGGCTGGACGCGGACCTGCAGGTGGCCGACGGCCGGCTGCAGGTGTCGCCACGCGGCGATGTGGGCCGCGGCCGCATCGCACTGGCGGCCGAGGCCGACCTGCACAGCCTGCGCGTGTGCGCGGACCTGGCCGAGCAGGTCACCGCGCTGGCGGTACGCGGCTGGGACGCGGTGCAGGGCCGCAAGGTCGAAGCGGTCGTGAACGCGGCGGTCCATCCCGGCCCGGGACGCGGCCGCAGCGGCGCCGACGTGCTGAACGAAACCTTCGGCGAGCGCGAGGAGAACCTCGGCCACCTGGCGGTACGCGACCGCGACGAGGCGCAGGCGCTGGCCGAAGCCGCGTTCGACCGGCGCGCGCGCCGCTTCCTGCGCGCCGAAGGCGTGGCCATCGGCAATCCCGCGCTGCGGGTCGGCGCGACCGTGGCGTTGTCCGGTGCCGGCGCCGGCTACGACAACGAGTACTACGTGGTGCGCACCTGCCACCGCTACGACGGCGCCAGCGGCTACCGCACCGACTTCGCGGCCGAATGCGCCTGGCTGGGAGAGGGCTGATGGACGGCATGCCGCACATCGCCCCGCTGCTGCAGCGCCAGGCCGGCTGGCTGCACGCCGCGCAGCTGGCGCAGGTGGTGTCGCTCGACGATCCGGACGGGCGCAACCGCGTGCAGGTGCGCATCCTCGGCTGTGACGGCGGATCGCGCCAGGACGCGTCGGCGTGGGCGCGCGTGGTCTGTCCTTTCGCCGGGCGCGATCGCGGCGCCTTCTTCATTCCCGACGTGGACGACGAGGTCCTGGTCGTGTTCCAGGACGGCGATCCCTCGCATCCGCTGGTACTCGGCGGCCTGTGGAACGGCGCCTCGGCGGCGCCGGAGGACATCCGCGGCGGCGACAATCGCTACAAGGTCATCCGCTCGAAGAACGGTGTGCGCCTGGTCATGGACGACCAGGCCGGGCAGGAGCGCTTCGTGGTCGAGACGCCGGGCGGCCAGCGCGTGACCCTGCAGGACGGACCCGGCCAGGTGCTGGTCGAGGACAGCAACGGCAACTCGGTGCGGATGGATGCGACCGGCGTCCAGGTCGTCGCGGCGGCGACGGTGAAGGTGCAGGCCGCCCGGGTCGAGGTCAGCGCGGGCATGGTCCAGGTGGACGCGGCATTGGCACGCTTCTCCGGCATCGTCGACTGCCAGGTGCTGCAGACCACGTCGGTCATCTCCGCCAGCTACACGCCCGGCGCGGGGAACGTGTGGTGAGCGCGGTCGTGTCCCGGCATCCGCATCCGGTGGCGCTGGGCGCGCCGCGGCAACTGCTGCCCGGCCGCGCGCCGTTGCTGCTGCAGCGCGAGGACGAGGATTTCGTCGCCGCGGTGGTGCAGGACCTGCCGACCGCCGAGGGCCATGCCCGCCTGCTGGCCACGCGCGCGCAGGCGCGCGCCGCGGGCGGCACCCAGCGGCTGAAGCTGTTCCAGCCGATGCAGCGGCGCTTCCACCTGGCCCTGGTCGAAGCCTGGTGCGACGTGCCGGGCCGGCCGCGGATCGATCCGGCGCGCGTGGCCGCCGCCGGGCTGGTGGTGCGGCGGTTGCGCAACGGCAAGGCCGAGGGCTGGATGCGCGCCCAGGGCCGGGTATGCGGCTGGCTGCCGGTCGAACGGCTGGGCGGCGAGGGCGCCGATCCGGCGCCGGCGACGCGGCTGGCCACGCGCGACACCGGCGTTGCCGGGATCGACCGCGCCCTGCGCCAGTTGCGCGCCGCCGAGGACGCCAGCGTGCTGGAAGAGGACATCGTGCCGATGTTCGCGGCGCCGCCGGACGTGTGCGCCCGCGCCGGGCAGACCGTCTACTACGGCGTGGTGCCGACCACCAGCAGCGAGCGCGCCGAAACCGGGCAGGACGTGGCCGCACTGTTCGCAGGGTTCGATGCCGGTTCCGCCGCGTTCCTCGGACACCTGGTCCAGCCGCTGCGCGGCCTGTATTCCGCCTTCCCCTCGCCGCCGTCGTCGGACCGGCATTTCGGCAGTGGCTGGTATACGGCGCTGAAGGACTCGGCGCAGGACAGCGCCCCGCGGCGCTTCCTCGATCTGCTGCAGCAGCTGGCGGGCGAGTTCGACGCATTCGGCCAGGATCCGGCCTCGCGCGAACTGCGCGCGCAGCTGGCGGCGATCCGGCTCGACTACCTGGTGCGGCCGGGCGAGACCTCGCCGCGCGGCACCGATGCCGCCAGCTTCCTGGAGGCCGCCGCGCGCGTGCTGCTGGACGAGCAGCCCGGGCAGGTCGAGATGCCGGTGTCGTGGCCGGCGCTGGGCAGCGCCCAGGCGCGTCGCCTGCGCGAGGCCCTGCATGGCGCGATGCTGGCGCGGTTCCGCCAGGTCAGCGGCCGCCCGGGGCGGTTCGACGATCCCGGTGCCGAATACGAGGTCCGCGCCTTCCTGCGGCTCAAGTCCGATTGCGGCTGTCCGGAGCACACGGTCTGGAGCGAGCCGACCGAGCGCTTCGTGATCGCGCCCTGGTACGAAGGCGCGGGCGATCCGGTGCGCATCGACCTGCCCAACCTGAAGGACCGCCAGCAGCTCAAGGCGCTCAAGCCCAACGTCGCCTTCGCCCTGCCGGCGGACCTGCAGAACCTGCTGGTCGGAGATCCGAGCAGGCTGCTCGATGGCGAGAAGGGTGGCGGCGGTTTCACCGTCGGCTGGATCTGCAGCTTCAGCATCCCGGTGATCACCTTCTGCGCCTTCATCGTGCTGAACATCTTCCTGTCGCTGTTCGACCTGTTCTTCCGCTGGATGATGTTCATCAAGATCTGCATCCCCTATCCGAAGAAGACCGGGTGAGGACGATGAGCGCGCTGCCCCGTCCGCTGCTCGGTTGGCCGCTGCTGCCGGTTCCGGACGAATACGGCCGGCTGGCGTGGCCGGGCCTGGAGCAGAGCGTGCGCGAACTGGTCCGCGTGGTCCTGTGCACGCGCCCGGGCGAGCAGCTGATGCGGCCGGACTTCGGCGCCGGCCTGGAGCTGCTGCTGCACGAACCCAACACCCTGGCCACGCGCCGCCGCATCCGCGACTGCGTGCAGGAATCGATCGCCCGCTGGGAACGCCGCGTGCTGCTCGACCGCGTCGACGTGACCGAGGTCGAAGGCGAACCGGACCATGTGCGGGTCGAGATCTTCTACCGGCTGGCGCGCGACGGCGCGCGCATGCACACGGCGCTGACCGTGCAACTGGAGGGATGAGCGTGCCCATCGTCGCCCCGAGCCTGGATGACCGCCGCTTCGACGACCTGGTCGAGGAGCTGCTCGCGCGCATCCCCGCGCACACCCCGGAATGGACCCATCCGCGCCAGGGCGACCCCGGGCGCACGATGGTCGAACTGTTCGCCTGGCTGGCCGACACGCTGCTGTACCGCGCCAACCTGATCCCGGAGCGGCAGCGGCTGGTGTTCCTCAAGCTGCTCGGCCAGGCGCTGCGCCCGGCGCGGCCGGCGCGCACGGTGGTCGCGCTGGCGCACGCGCAGGAGGACCTGACCGTGGCCAGCCGGATCGCGCCGTTCGCACGGGTGGCCGGACCGGTGCCGTTCGAGACGCTGGGCGAGGCCACCGTGCTGCCGCTGGCCGGCGAGGCCTACTACAAGCGCCCGCTGGACGATGCCGAGAATGCGCGCATGGCCGACGTGCTGCAGGGCCTGGCCAGCATCCATCGCCTGGCCGGCGCGCCGCGCGGTTATGCGACCACGCCGCTGTTCGACGGCGGACATGCCGTGCCCGATGGGTTCGACGTGTTCGCCGGCAGCGTCGACCGCGCCCTGTGGCTGGCGCTGCTGGCGCCCAAGGCGCCGCAGGAAGAGGAACAGGCGGTGTTCAACGCGCGCGTGCGCGACGCGATGGGCGGCGGCGACACCGGCGCGCCCGCCTGGCTTTCGGTGGGCCTGGTGCCGGCGCTGGCCATGCCCGGTCCGTTCGAGGACGTGGGGCCGCGGGCGCGGGTGCCGGTGCTGTGGGAGATCACCACCCACGGGACGGGTGCGCACGGCGTCGACTACCTCACCCTGGACACCGCGCCCGGCACCGATACCACTGAGGGATTGACGCGTCCGGGCGTGCTGCGCCTGCCGCTGCCCGACGAGGATCACATCGCGGTGCCCAGCAACGACGTGCTGGAGAATCCGGCGGCCGGCGTCGGCGACGCGCCGCCGCGCCTGGACGACGACGAGAAGGCGGCGCGGCTGGTCGCCTGGATACGCCTGCGCCCGGCGCCGGGACAGGGCGGCGCGAACCTGCGCCTGTCCTGGCTGGGGATCAACGCGGTCGAGGTCGACCAGCGCGCCAGCCACGGCGGCAGCGTGATCGGCGCTTCCACCGGCGCGGCCGACCAGGTGTTCCAGCTGCCGGAGCGCTCGGTCGACGCGGACAGCCTGGTGCTGCAGGTAGAGGAACCGGGACAGGGCTACCGCCAGTGGACCCGGGTCGACGACCTGGCCGCGGTCTCCAGCGATGCGCAGGCCGCGCGCGCGGCCGCGGTCTTCGAACTGGATGCCGAGGCCGGCACGGTGCGCTTCGGCGATGGCGTGCGTGGCCGCATCCCGGAACGGCAGATGCGCGTGCGCCTGGGCCGCGGCCGTTTCGGCGGCGGCGCGCGCGGCAACCTGCCGCCGGGCAGCCTGACCGAACTGACCGCGCGCCTGGTCGACGGCCAGCCCGCGCCGCCGCTGAAGGTGCTGCAGCCGCTGCCCGCCGAAGGCGGCGAGGATGCGGAGACGCTGGAACTGGCCGAGCGCCGCATCCCGGCGCGGCTGCGCCACCGCGAACGCGCGGTCACCGCCGAGGACTACCGGCGCCTGGCCCTGGAAACGCCGGGCCTGCAGGTGGGCCGGGTCGAACTGTTGCCGCGCTTCCGTCCGCGCGACCGCCGTCCCGACGTGCCGGGCGTGGTGTCGGTGATGGCGCTGCCGGCGCGCGCGCTGTCGGCCGCGCCCAACCCGCGGCCCGACCGCCCGTTCATCGAGACCCTGCACGCGCACCTGTCCTCGCGCGTGCCGCTGGCCACCGAGCTGTACGTGATCGGCTGCGAGTACGTCGCGCTGGGCGTGGGCGTGGCGGTGCGGATCCGCGCCGGCCACGACCGCGACCAGGTGCTCAACGACGTGCGCGAGGCGCTGCGCCGGCTGCTGTGGCCGCTGCCCGGCGGCGGCTTCGACGGACAGGGCTGGGCACTGGGCCGCGGCGTGCGCGAGCGCGAGCTGGAAGTGGAGATCTCGCGGGTGCCCGGCGTGGCCGAGGTCGGCGGCCTGAACCTGTTCGAACGCGCGCAACTGGCCGACGGCGACGACTGGCGCCCGGTCGCGCAGTCCGGTGCCGACCGCACCCGCAACCTGGTGCTGTCGCCGTGGCAGCTGCCGGAGCTGCTGTCGGTGGTGGCGGTCGACGGCCTCGACGCGCCCGCCAACCTGCGCGCGCTGCCCAACCCGTTCGCCGATGCGCAGTCGGTGGCGGTGCCGGTGCTGCCGGAGGTGTGCTGATGGATGCCAACGGCCAGCGCTTCTGGCTGCTCGGCGACGCCGGCGACTGGCCCGGGCGCAACCACGTGCGCTGGGACGAGGCCTGCGGCGCGCTGTGCCTGGCCAGCGAACGCAGTCTGCCGGCGCCGGTCGATCCGGCCGCTTCGCACGCCGCGGCGAACACCGCGCTCGAACGCGTGCCGCGCAGCGTCGACGGGCTCGGCTGCGTCGCCCGCTGGGATGCGCTTGCCGGCGCGGCCGTGGTGCGCAGCGGGCTGCCGGACGAAGCCGTGCTGCTGATGCTGCCCTCGGTGCCGAGCGACCTGGCCATCGGCCACGACGGCATCCTCTACCTGGCCGTCGACGGCGGGGTGCGCCTGCACGACCTGCGCGGACGCTGGGAGGACGTCACCGTGTCGGCGGCCGGATTCTCGGCCTGGCGCCTGGCCGCCGATCCGGCCGGCGGCGTCTGGGCGCTGGAGCGCGCCAGCGGGCGGCTGGCGCACGTGCGCGGCCGGCCGTTGCCGCTGGGCGGCCCGGTCGGTTTCTCCGGCACCACCTTCCGCCCCGATCCGGAGAACTGCTGCCCGCCCCGGATCGAACCGATGCCGGTGCCGCAGTGGCCGGCCGACGAGCGGCCGCTGGCGCTGGCCTGCGATCCGCAGGGCCGGCCGTGGCTGCTGGCCTGGTCCGGCGGCGATGGTGTCGCCCGGCTGCGCGCCTGGGACGTGGCGGCGCAGTGCCTGGATCGGGGCCATGAACTGCAGGGCGCGCGCTATGCCTACGCGCTGGCCTTCGCCGATGCGCGACGGGTCGTGGTGCGCATACCGTTCCGCAACGACGCCCCGGCGTTCGACCTGCCACGGCAGGAGGATGCCGATGTCGCCGGGATCGCCCCCTGCGGCGACGTCTATCCGCTGGCCACCGCGCACGAAGAGGCGCCATTCGCGCACCGCATCGACGGCCCGCCGCAGTATCCGGTCGCGGTGGCCGACGGCGTCCGCGGCGTCGAACCGCTGCATCGGCTGTCGTGGAACCAGCTGGCCCGCCACGGGGAGGCACGCAATTTCGACGGTGCGCAGCTGCGCCTGCTCGACAGCGGCGACCCGCAGACGGTCTGGCACCGGCTCCACGCCGAGGCGCGGCTGCCCGCGCGTACCGGCTTCGTCGCCTGGTGCGCGGCCACCGACGAGGCGCAGCCGCCGGCCGCGGACGATCCCGATGCCTGGTCGCCGCATGTCTTCGGCGATGTCGCCTTCGACGAGCCGCACGCCGCGCGCGCGGTCTGGGAGCACGCACCCTCCGAGCTGCCGCACCATCCCGGCCTCGGCCGCTGGCCGCGCGAACCGGGCCGTGCCGGCCTGTTCTCGGTGCTGCTGCAGGATCCGCGCCGGCGCGTGCGGCGCGTGCAGGGACGCTACCTGTGGCTGCGCGTGGAGCTGTCGGGCGATGGCCGCAACGGACCGGAGATCGCCGCGCTGCGTGCCTGGTCCAGCCGGTTCTCCTACCGCGACCGGTACCTGCCGCGGCTCTACCGCGAGGACCAGCATGGCGCGCCGGCGGCATTGCCGGGCCAGCGCGTGCTCGAACTGAGCGTGCGCCACCTGGCGGCGCTGGATGCGGGCGGCGCGCCGCCGCCGTCGCTGCTCGAACCCCTGCGCGCCGGCGGCGTCGATGCCGGCGGCACCGCGCTGATCCGGGTGGAGGAGGACGGGCACCGCTGGCAGCTGCAGGACGGCGGCCGCGGCTGGCGCTTGCGGCGCGAGGCCAACACCATCGCGGTCTATCGCGCGCAGGCCACGCCGGCGGATTTCCTCGAGCGGCTGCTGTGCAATTTCGAAGGCGTGCTGACCCCGCTCGAGGACCGCATCGCGCAGGCGCACCTGCTCACCGACCCGGCGGTCGTTCCCGAGCCGCAGCTGGACTGGCTGGGGGCGTGGGTCGGGATCGCCTTCGACCCGGCGTTGCCGGCGCCGCGCCGCCGCGACTGGCTGGCCGCCGCGCCGCGGCTGGCGCGCCTGCACGGAACCCTGCCGGGACTGCAGCTGGCGCTGGACATCGCCACCGGCGGTGGCGTGAGCGGCGGCGAGATCGTGGTCGTCGAGGAATTCCGCCTGCGCCGGTTGATGGCCACGCTGCTCGGCGTGGACCTGGCCGAGGCCGACGACCCGCTGCTGCCGGGGCTGATCGTCAGCGGCAACTCGGTGGTCGGCGATACGCTGGTGCTGGGCGACGCCGAGCGCGCCGAGCTGTATGCGCTGTTCCGCGGGGACGTGGCCAGCGCGGCGGAAAACCTGGCCGTGGCCGCGTTCGACGAGCGCTTCGCCCATCGCGCCGCCGTGCTGGTGCACGGCGTGGCCGACGGCATCGACTTCGGCCTGCTCGAGCGGATCGTCGAACTGGAGGCGCCCGCGCACGTGCAGGTCCGCATCGAAGCGGCGAGCTGGCCGTTCCTGGTCGGCGTGGCCAGCCTGGTCGGCGTCGACACCTGGCTGGCCGCGCCGAAATCGCCGCGCCCGGCGCGGGTGCAGGTGTCCTCGCTGGGCAACGGCGATTTCGTGCTGGGCCCGGTCGCGCTGGATCCGCGCCTGGCCGGCGCCGCGGCGCCGGCGCCGCAGGACCTGGCGCCGATTGCCGATGCCGGGCCGGACCTGGCGGTGGCCGCCGGCGAATCGTTCGAGCTGGACGGCAGCGGCTCCAGCGCCGCGCCGGGCCGGCGCCTCACCCGTTATGTCTGGCGCCAGCTGGAGCCGGACCGCTGACCGTTCTTCCACCCACCCCGTGACGCCAGGAGACAAGCCATGGCCGAGTTCGTCGTCAACAAAGACGTGGAAACCGACACCCCCACCGTGGAGGTGACCATCACCCCCAACAATGCGCTGAAGCTGGGACGGCACCGTTACCGCCTGATCGTCGTCGACGATTCCGGCAACAAGTCCGCGCCCGACGAGGTCGTGGTGATCGTCGCCGACAGCGATGCGCCGACCGCGGTGCTGAGCGCGCCGACCAACGTCGCCGTCGGCGCCAGCTTCGAGCTGGACGGGCGCCGCTCGGTCGATACCGGCGGCGGCCAGATCGTGCGCTACGTATGGACCTACCTGGGCCCGAGCGACCGCTGAACCGCCATGGCGACCTTCGCGATCGGCAAGCCGGTGACGACCACGCAGCCCACCATCGTGGTGGACGCGGGCCTGCCCGCGGGCACGCACCGCTTCCAGCTGCAGGTCGTGGCCAAGGACGGCCGCACCAGCGCGCCGAGCCTGGCCGAGGTGAAGGTCGCCCGCGGCACCGGCCCGGTGCTGGATCCGACGCGACGCATCGACGTGGTCGTGCCGGTGTCGCCGGTGTCGCCGCCGCCTCACATCGTCGTTCCGGTGCGTCCGCTCACCCCCGTCGTGCGCCGCCGGCGCCCATCCAAGAAGCCCAAGGAGTAAGCCATGAGCGCCGTTTCCCGGCTTCCGCAGAGCGATCCGCTGTACGCGCGACCGGCGCCGGAGCGTCCGGTGTACGCCACCGGCGTGCTGCTCGACGCGGACGACTTCAGCGCCGAGCAGACCTATCACCGTGGCCGCCTCGCCCAGGCGATGGCCTTCCTCAGCGGCGGCGGCACCCTGGCCGGCCTGCGCGTCTCGTACCGGCCGGAGGCGGACGGGCACGCCGAGGAGATCGGGGTCGCGGCCGGGCTGGCCTGCGACCGGCTCGGGCGGCTGGTCGAACTGCCGCGCCCGGCCTGCCTGCGCCTGTCGCGCTGGTGGGACACCACCCATGGCGACGATGGCGACCGCCTGCGCACGGCCGCCTATGTCGATCCCGCTCGCTTCGTCAGTGACCGTTGTGCCGAAGAGGCCGGAACGCTGCCCGATCGCGCGGTGGTCGCCGACGTGTTCATCCGCTTCATCGCCTGCGAGCGCGGCTATACGCCCAGCTTCGCCAGCGGGCCGTACGACGCGCTCGACGCGGTGGCCACCTCGCGCCTGCGCGACGCCTACGAACTGCTGCTGGTCCCGCGCGACGGCCTGGACGACGACTTCGACGGACTGCCGGTACCGGCCTTCCAGGTGGCCGACGACGCCACCGCCGCCGCGCGCCGCAACGCGATGCACGACGCCCTGCTCGGCGCCTGGCCCGAAGCCGGCGATTCCAGCAGCGACGGCACCCTGGCGCCGGCGGCCGAACATCCCGTCGGCGTGGATCCCACCGCGCAGTTCCTGGCCCGCGTCCTGCTGCCGGTGCTCGCGGGCGATCCGCCCGGGCGCGCCGATGCGGCGGTGGTGGTCGACAACTGGTCGCGCCGTTTCGTTCCTTCCAGCCAGCTGCTGCAGCGCTGGCTCGCCCCCTGATCCGCCGGAGGACTGGCCATGGCATCCACATCGGGTTCCAACCGCGTACTGATCGGCCCCGAAGCCGCCCAACGGCTGCGCCTGGCCGGCGCGCTGGTCGAGGACCAGCGCCTGGCCCGGACCAACTGGTTCGACGGCCGCTTCCTCGCCGCGCGCGACCTGATCCGCGAGCAGCAGTATTTCCTGGCCCGCGAGGCCGACCTGGGCCGGGCCGCCGGCAGCGGCGTGGCCAGCGGCCTGGACGTGGAGGCGGGCGCCGATGCTTTCACCCTGGTCATCGGTGCCGGCCACGGCCTTACGCCTTCCGGCGAACTGGTGCTGCTGGAGCGCCGGCTGGAGCTGCGCCTGGGCGACATCCCGCGCGCCGAGCAGCTGACCGCGAAATTCGGGCTCGGCCGCGTGCCGGCGCCGCCGCGGCGCAACCGCAACGGCGTGTTCGTGCTGGCCCTGCGCCCGGTGGAGTTCACCGCCAATCCGGTCGGCGGCTATCCGACTTCGCTCACCGGCCAGCGCACGGTCGAGGACGGCGACGTCATCGAGGCGACCGCCATCGTGCTGATTCCGTGGCCGGACGACGTCGCCGCGCAGGCGGGCGACAGCATCGACCGCCGCCGCGGCCGGATCGCGCGCCGGATCTTCCTGGACAGCGACGAGCGCGGCCTGCCGGCCGACGTGCTGCCGCTGGCGATGCTGGCGCTGGAGAACAACACCGTCGCCTGGCTCGACGTGCCGATGCTGCGCCGCGAACTGGGCGCCGACCGCGACGACCTGCCGGGCCTGGGCCTGGCGCCGCGCGCGCTGCGCTTCGCCCACCTGCTGCAGCACCAGCAGCACATGGCCGACGCGCTGCGCGACAACGGCGGGCGCGCGTTCGCCGCGGCCAGCGTGTTCCCGGCATTGCCGCCGGCCGGGCCGCTGCCCCCGGGCGTGATCGATCCGGCCGACTTCACCCAGCGCTACTTCCCGGCCGAGGTGGACGTCGATTTCGCGGTGATCCCCGAGGACGAACTGCCCGCGCTGCTGGAAGAGGCGCTGGCGCTGCCGGGCTTCGACCTCACCGCCGATGCCGAAACCCTGGATGCCAGCGCGGTGGTCATGCTCGCGCCGGTGCCGCGCAACGAATGGCGCGCGGTGCAGTCCCGCCTGCAGACCCTGGTCCGCGCGGTCAAGCCCGGCGCGCCCAACCAGGTCGCCAGCCGCAAGCCGCTGGAAATCCTGCAACGGCTGCGGCTGCCGCGCCTGCTGCCGGTGCCGCTGGATCCCACCAGCCCCGCCGACGCCGAGTGGCAGCGCCTGGCCGCGTTGCCGACGCTCTGGTACGTGCGCCGGCGCAACCTGGCCTACCGCGAGGATGCGACCGGCACCGCCCTGCGCCTGGCCGGCCGCGCACTGGTGCTGGACGCGGACACCGTCAGGCGGCTGGACACGCTGGGCCTGCGCGCGCTGGCCGACACCACCCTGGAACGGGCCTCGCCCGCGGCGCGCGCCGAGATCACCCAGCTGCTGCTCAGTCCGCGCGTGGCCGCTTCGCCGGCGACGATGGCCGCGGTACTGGGCGACCTGTCGCGGACCGGGACGCTGGACCAGGCCGAGGCGATCCTGGCCACCGAGAAACTCACCGCGCCCGAGGCGACCGCGGGACTGGAGAAGCTGGACGCCGCCGGCCTGGCCGACAGCAAGGCGGCGCTGGAGAGGATCGCCTCCTCCGACTGGACCGAGGTCGACCGGCAGGCGCGCACAGTGCCCACCGCCACGCTGTCGACGATGAAGCTGGGCGTGGTCGAGGATTCGCTGAAGCTGACGCCTACCAGCAAGACACCGGTGACCCCGGTGCTGGTGCAGCCGGGCCGCGTGATCGTGCCCGTGGCCGCGCCCCGGCCGGCGGCGCCGGCGCGGAAGGCCGCGCAAGAACCGGGCACGGCGCGCAAGCCGGTAGTCGCGCCCGCGGACGGCCCCCTGCGCGGCACGCCTCCGGCACGCAAGCCGGCCAGGGCGAAGAAGGCGGCCAAGGCCGCCACGCCCGCCAGGGCCGCGAAGAAGCCGGCGGGTGCCGCTGCACCGGCCACGCCGCGCAAGCGCACCACCCGCAAGAGCGCGGCCAGGCGCCGCACCGAAACCTGACCGTCGCGTCGCGAGGACGTCCGCATGAGCATCCAGCCCATCCTCCATCCGTTGTCCGGCGAGCAGGTGCTGGCGCTGTCGCCCGAGGACGCCGCCGCCGCACGGGCCGCCTGGCTGAAGCGGCCGAACCTGTTCCCGGGCCGCGCGCTGACCGCGGCCACGCTGGAGTCGCGCAGCCGCTGGGCCGCCGGCCGCATCGTCCTGCGCGGCCAGGCGTTCGCCGCCGGCGTGGTGCGCGGGCTGCGCGCCGGTTTCGAGATCGGGCCGCCGCCCGCTGCGGGCGCGCGCGCCGGCGTGCGCTGGGAAATCGAAGGCGGGCAGGGGCTGGCCGCCAGCGGCGAGGTCCTGGAAGCGCGCACGATGGTCGCCGACTTCTGGTCGCTGCCGGTGGTGGCGCCGCCGGTGCTGTGGGGCGACGAAGACGCGGGATTCGGCAGCGACAGCCTGCAGCTGCGCGCGGTCGGGCCGTCGCTGGGCGAGCTGCTGCAGGCCGATCCGGCGCGGTTGCCGCGCGCCGGCGTGCTCGTGCTGCAGCCGGTGCGGGTGGACCAGGACGACCTGGACCCCGACGATCCCTGCGACCAGTGCGCCTGTGGCGACGGCAACGTCGACTACGAGGACCGGCGCTTCGTCGATGCCGCGCGCCTGCTCTGGTATGCGTGGCCGGAAGACTGGCAGGCGCTGCCGGGCCCGGGCGACGCGTTCCGCAACCGCCTGGCGTACGCGGTGTTCGACCGCGAGCGCCAGCTCGCGGCCGACGGGCTGCTGCCCTGGGAGGAATGGGGCGTGCCGGTGGCGCTGGTCGGCGTGGATGCGGACTTCCTGCCGCTGTTCGCCGACCACGCCGCGGTCGCGCGGCGCGGTGGCCGCGGCCGCCACAGCCGCCTGTTGCTCGATGGTGATGGCCGCCTGCTGGCCAGTCCGCGCCAGCCCACGCTATGGCAGGCGCAGCTGGAACAGCTGGCCGAGCACTTCGCCGCGTTCGGCGACGTCGTGCCCGACGCCGCCGCGCTGGCCGCCCACTTCGACCGGATGCCGCCGTGCGGCCTGCTGCCGCGCGGCCTGCTGGACCTGTCCACGCGGCGCAGCGGTTTCTTCCCAGAAGGCATGGACCTGGACGCGGTGCCGGTGCCGATGGAACAGCTGGACCTGGCGATCCGCGACAGCGCCGGCCTGGCGCCGCTGGACATGGCGCGCGGCGAACGCATCCGCCTGCTGGTGCCGGTCAGCCAGGCCTCGTTCGAGCCGCGCCTGCTGCTGACCGAGACCCTCGCCGACGAATTCCAGCAGACGCTGGACGCCTTCGTCCTGCGTCGCGCCGATGCGCTGGCCGCGCGCCAGGGCCTGCGCCTGAAGGGCGCGGTGCTGTACCAGGCCCTGCGCGGGGATGCGCCGGACGTGCCGGCGCTGGACGCCGACCCGCTGGCGATGGAGCCGGAAGACCTGTCCGGCTGGGGGCCGCCGCCGGCGCAGGGCGGACACCGCTCCGCGCCGACGGCGGGGCTGTACGAATACGGCTTCGAAGGCGCCACGGCGACGATGAAGCCCACGGCCGGCGGCGTGCTCTACGGCTGGGCCTACCTCGACCCGCAACAGCCGCCGCGGATGCTGATGCTCGAATGGCACGACAGCCGCGGCACGCGCCGCGCCTGGTGGGGCGAGCGCCTGCTCGAGCGCGGCAAGGACGGTTCGCCCGAACAGCTGTACATGGGCGAGCTGCCGGAGACCGGGCGCTGGGCGCGACTGGACGTGCCGGCCGCCTCGCTGGAGGCGGGCGACCTGGCCGTATCCGGCATGGGCTTCGTGCTCGTGGGCGGACGCGCCGCGTTCGCCGCCAGCGGCCACGCCACCGGCGAGAAGGAAGTGCCCTGGTTCGACGTGGCATTGCCCGAAGCGGCCAAGCCCTACGGCGCCGGCTTCGACTTCATCGCCCGCAGCGCGCTGCTGGCGCCGCTGGAAGCGGACATGGGCGTGGCGGTGGATGCCGCCGCTCCGGCGCAATGGCCCGACGGCACCAGTACCGCGCTGCGCACGCTGGCCGCCGACCCGCGCCTGACCGGCCTGCTGTCGGACAGCGAACAGGCACAGCTGCCCGCGCGCGGCATCGAAGGTTTCGCCGCCTACCTGAAGGACCGCGCCGACCGCGCCGACGACCTGGTCGACTACGGTTTCGTCAAGGTCCAGACCGACATCTACCGCATCCGCCAGCTGATGCTCGACACCACCGAGGCCACGCGGCTGGCGGTATCGCCGGCGCTGGCCGGCATCGCCCAGGCCGAGACCGCGGTGGCCACGCAGGAGCGGCTGTCGAGCTTCTTCACCGACCTGCGCAAGAACGAGAGCATGGCCACGCTGCCGGCGGCGCAGCCGCAACCCGGCGCCGGCGGCGGCACGGTGCCCGGCACGCTGAAGTTCGACCTGCAGGTGCTCGACAGCAAGCCGCAGTCGACGATCGACTACCTGGGCGCGATGTTCGTGACGCCGGCTTCGGAAGTGGCGAAGAAATACGATGCGGTCGCGCCGGACACGGCGAAGTTCGACACCGGCATCACCCGCAAGGTGGTCACCGGGCGCGTCGGCTCGGCGCGTGCCGGTGCCGGCATCGCGACGAAGGCGACCGCGGCCACCACCTCCAGGGTCGCGCCGGTGGAGGCCATTTCCTCCGGCGCAAGGGCGGGAGTGGACCTCGCCGGCGCCCTGGGCGGCAAACAGCAGGCCGTGAGCGGGGCGCAGCTGGTCCAGCTGCAGACCGGCATCGCGCCGGTGACCGCGTGGCAGGGAACGCCGGCCTATACCGTGGTCGACGTGGTCAATGCCTCGCCGCTGGTCGGCAACGCGCACGTGCGCACGCTGAGCATCGCCGAGCGGCTGAAGCCGCCCAAGGCCGAAGAAGCGCGCGACTACGCCACCTCGACCCGCCACGAGGCGGTGCAGGGCCTGCTGCGGCTGGCCGACCAGCTGGTGGCGCAGGACGGCGAGGTGCCCGGCCTGTTCGAGGACATCGACGTCTGGGGCCTGGCCGGCGACGAGTTCGGTGCGGACAGCGGCGGCAACACGACCACGCCGCCGAAGCGTGCGCTGAAGGACTTCATCACCATCGCACAGCGTCCGGCGCTGATGACCGCGCTGCTGCGCCCGCCGCTGCGGCAGAACGCCGACGAGGCCAGCTACTTTTCCGACAGTGCGGACATGGCCGACCGCACCATCGCGCTGTTCCGCCAGGTGGAGGGCCGGGTCAAGCGCTACCGGGAAGCGATCGCCGCCTGCGAGCAGGCGCGCGAAGCGCTGCTGGCCGACATCGCGACGCTGGCCGCCGGCGAACGCGCCGCCGGCGAGCGCCTGGCCGAAGCCCGCCACGACGTGGCCGTGGCCCGCGCGCTGATCGCCGAGGAACAGGCACGGCTGGATGCGATCAACGCGCGCCGCGCCGCGATCCTGGAGAAGGAGGTGCGCTTCCTGGCCTACGTGCGTCCGCGCGCGGTCGACAACCTGGCCGCGGCGATCTCGCGTCCGCTCGATCCCGGCCTGCTGGAGGCGGCCGCACCGGCGTGCCTGCAGGACCACGCCGACGTCCCCGACGAACTGGACGCGATGCTGGCGGTGCTGCGCGAGGCGCCCGCGGACTGGTTCGTGCATGCGCCGGCGCTGCTCGACCGGCTGGACCGCACCGACCTGCTGCTGCGCGTGGTGCAGACCGCGCAGCTGCGCACCCAGCTGGCGCAGCAGCGCCCGGCACTGGCGCTGCAGGCCGTGCAGGGCGTGCAGGTCACGCGGGTGGCCACCGCCGTCGGCCAGGTGCGCACGGCGCAGCTGCAGGCGGTGACCGTGGCGCGCAGCGCCAGCCTGCGGCTGGATCCGGGACTGCTCGCCAGCGCGACCTGGCAGGGCGTGCGCGGCGAAGCGGCCAAGGTGGTCTCGCTCGGCGACCTGATCGACGGCGACCATGGCCAGGCACGCGTGGCCCGCGACGCGGCCGCGCTGTTCGACGGCTTCGGCCGCATCTGTGCGTGCCTGCACGCCGGATTTTCCATGGTGCCGCCTTCGATCCGGCTCGACTGGGCCGAAACGCTGTCCCAGTTCGACCAGGCGCCGGCGCTGCGCAACCTGGCCAGCCTGCCGCGCTGGAGCGAGATCGCCTATGCCGACCGCCGGCGCATGCAGGGCCTGGCCGACTGGCTGTTCGACCAGGTCGAGCCGCGGCAGGCGCAGGCGCAATCGCTGGCCAACGACCTGGTGCGCATGTGCCTGCTGCTGGCCAGCCACGCGCCGGTGGGCCGGATCATCGCCGGCCGCCTGCCGCGGCCGACCCTGGTCAAGCCCGGGCTGCGCATCCCGCTGGTCGCGCTGGAACCGTCGCGCCTGCGCATCGGCATGCAGGCGCTGCTCTATCGCGGCGACCAGGTAGTGGCCACCGCCAGGGTCGAGGACCTGGGCGCCGGCGAAGCCAGCGCGCGGGTGCTGCAGGCCAGCGGCGGCGGCATCGAACTGGACACCGGCGTGCGTGTGCAGTTCGCCGAGGCCGCCAGCGTGAGCCTGGCCGCGGTGAAGCAGGCCGCGGTCAAGGCGCGGGGGTGAGCGGTGTCGGCGCGGACCGTCCGCCGGTTGCACCTGCACGCCAGCGACGCGGCCTCGGCGCGGCGCGGCGCGAACCGGCTCGAGGACGCCCTGCGCATCGCCAGCCTGAGCGGCGAAGGCGGGAAGCTGCGCCTGCTGCGCCGCGTCGCGCTGGGCAGGGTGGCCGCCGATGCGGCGCCCGCGACGCTGGCCCTGGCCTGGGAGCGCGCCGTCGCTGCCGCGGAAGGACGGGAGATCCACGGCAGCGAAGCGGCGGCCGCCGCCGCTTCGTGCGCCTGGTTCGAGGACGCGCTGGACGCGCACCTGTGCCTGGCCCTGCGCCTGCTGCGCGGCCCGGCGCCGAGGGAGTGGTACTGGCCCTTGGCGGTAACGGCCTGGCGCATGGACATGTCCATGCGCCAGGCGCTGCGCGCGCTGCTGTCGAGCCTGCTGGCGCGCGACGAGGCGCCGGTGGCGGTGCCCGCCTGGGTCGCCGGCCTGGCCGAAGCCGGGCATGCCGGGGCGCTGCTGGCCGTGTTCGAAGCGGGCGACGAAGCCGTGCTGCGCCGTCGACTGGACCGGCATGTGCAGTGGTCCGGTCCAGCGGGCACGGACGCCGCAACCGGGGATGAATCCGCCGCCACGGACGCACCATGGCATCGCGCGCATTCCGCACCCGTCGCCGATCCATCGGTCGCGCCACGGCGGATCGTCGTCGCGCTGTTGCAGGCGGCCGGCAGGAGCGACCTGGCCCGGCGCCTGCTGCCGGATTCCCCTCCCGCTCCAGTGCGCCCGCCATGGCATGGGCAAGCCGCTCCGGCGATCGCGACTGGAACGGCAGCGCCTGCTGCGGATTTCCCCGATCGCGATGCGGCACGTGGGGGAAATCCCGCAGTCGCCAGCGATCCGGCGCCGGAGAATTCCGCGCGCCGGGCGGCGCATGCAGTCGCCCGCGCCGCGCCGGCGTTGACGGAACCCACCCGCGCCGGCGGCATCGGACTGCTGTTGCCGGCGCTGCAACGCCTGGGTTTCCCCCGATGGCTCGAAGCGCAGCCCGCATGGCGCGACACGGCCTTGCCACAGCGTCTGTTCGCGATGCTGCTGGCGCGCCTGGAAGTCGACCGGGGCGATCCGGCGTGGAAACTGGCCGTCGCGCCTGGATGGGCCGATCCGGCGCCGGACTGCTTCCTGGCGCCGGACGGCTGGCAGCCCGCGCTGCTGCGCGGCGAAGGAGTTCGGGAACGCGGCAACGGCATCGGTGGCATCCGCAGCGACGGTTCCGGCCGGCTGCTGCTGGCGGCCTGGCGCGGCACGCGTCCACCGGAACTTCCGCCGCCGCTGCAGGCGTCCGGGGACGCTGCGGATATCCAGGCCATCGACCCGGCTGCCGCGGCGCTGTCCGCCTGGTGCACGGCCCTGCGCCGCTACCTGCGCGGCGTGGCCGGCATCGGCCTGCGCGAGCTGGTGCTCAGGCCCGCCGGGCTCTCGCTCACGCGCACCCACCTCGATCTGCACTACGCGCTTTCCCGGGGCGACCTGCGCCTGCGCCGCCATGGGCTGGACCTGGATCCGGGCTGGCTGCCGTGGTTCGGCCGGGTGGTGTCGTTCCATTACGGAGAAGAAGGCCGCGCATGAACGCATCGCAGCCCTTGCCGGTGCGGGCCGGACTTGCGCTGGCGACGGTGGTGCTGGCGGCGCTGGCACCGGACCCGGCCGACACCGCCGCCGAAGCACGCTGGCTGCAGCAGTGCCGGACGCGCGCGGGCGACGCCGCGGAAGATCCGCTGGGCTTCCTGCGCGACTGGATCCATGCCCCGGGCGAGGCCGACCGCGGCCTGCACGAACTGGCACGCATGCTCGGCCTGGCCACCGCGGAGGTGATCGCACTGGCGCTGGTCGCGGAGGTCGAACGCGATCCCATGGCGGGTCGCGCGGTCGCATGGCTGCAGACGCCGGTGGGCGGTTCGCGGCCGACCCTGGGCCTGCTCGCCGCGGTGGCCGCCAGGATCGAGAAGACCGAACCGGCGCTGGCGCTGGCGCTGCTCGCCAGCGGACGCGCGGTCGCCGCCGGCGTGCTGCGCTGGGAGGCCGAGCAGCGCACCCTGCCCGAATCGACGCTGCGCATGCCGGCGCCGCTGGCGCTGGCGCTGGCGGGACTGCCGTCGTCGTGGCCGGGCGTGCAGAGCGGACTGCCCGATCCGCCGCTGCTGCCACCTTCGGTCGGCGAGCAGGCCGCGCGCCTGGCCGCCACGCTCGGCGGCGATGGCGGGGCGCTGGTGATCCGCAGCGGCTATGCGCGCGAGGCGCGTGCGGCGGCGGCGCTGTTCGCGCGCACCCTCGGCGCGCAGCCGGCGTACTTCAGCGATGAGCCGCCACCGGCCGGCATCGGCGCCTGGCTGTGGCTGACCGGCCACATCCCGGTGTTCGCCGTGGAGATGGCGCCGGGCGAAACCCGCAACCTCAAGCCGCTGCCCGGCTATCCCGGGCCGGTGCTGGTCCTGAGCGGGATCGACGGCAGCCTGCGCTACGGCGACATGCCCGCCACCCGCTGGGAGCTGGCGATCCCGGCCTGCGAGGAGCGCATCGCGCTGTGGCAGGCCGCCACCGGCGATCCGCTGCTGTCGGCCCGGCTCGGCCGCGAGCACCGCTTGCCGGCGGCGCGCATCGAGGAACTGGCGCGGGCCGGCCAGCGCGAAGCGCGCCTGCAGGGCGGGGCGCTGGATCCGCAGACCGTGGCCGCCGCCGCACGCGGCAGCGGCGCCATCGACCTGGGCCACCTGGCGCAGCTGCGGCCCCAGGTCGTCGAAGACGAGGCGCTGGTGCTGGCGCCGCCGATCCGGCAGTCGCTCGAGCAGCTGCTTGCGCGCTGCCGCCACCGCGATGGCCTGGCCGAACCGCTCGGACCGGCGGTGCGTGCGCGCTACCGCCCGGGCGTGCGCGCGCTGTTCGTCGGCCCGTCCGGCACCGGCAAGTCGCTGGCCGCGGTGTGGATGGCCACCCGGCTGGGCCTGCCGCTGTACCACGTCGACCTGGCCTCGGTCGCCAGCAAATACATCGGCGAGACCGAGAAGAACCTGGCCCAGCTGTTCGAACGCGCCGAGCACGCCAACGTCGTGCTGCTGTTCGACGAGGCCGACGCGCTGTTCGGCAAGCGCACCGACGTGCGCGACGCCAACGACCGCTACGCCAACAACCAGACCAACTACCTGCTGCAGCGGATCGAGGCCTTCGACGGACTGGCGATCCTGACCAGCAACAGCCGCTCGCGCTTCGACAGCGCGTTCTCGCGGCGGCTGGACGCGATCATCGAATTCCCGGCGCCCGCCGCCGGCGAACGCCGCGCCCTGTGGCTGGCGCACCTGGGCGGGCACCACCGGCTCGGCCCCGCCGACCTCAACCAGCTGGCCGGCGCCTGCGACCTGGCCGGCGGCCACATCCGCAACGCGGTACTGGCGGCCACCGCCGCCAGCGACGGACCGGTCGATTTCGCCGGGCTGCGCCAGGCCGTCGAGGCCGAGTACCGCAAGCTCGGCCGCGGCCTGCCGACGGGGCTGGGTGGATGAGCGCCACGCGCGCCGGGCTGCAGCCGCGTTCCCGCATCGATGCGGAGCGGCGGGCGCAGGCGCCTGCGCACCTGCAGCTGGAACAGGAAAAGGCATCGGAAGAGCAGCCGGAAGAGCTGGATCGGGATCCAACCCCCGGTGTTCCCGCCTATCTGGCCGTCCAGCGCCAGGCCGGCGATGGCGGTGGTTCGGAGGGTGGCGACGGCACGGCAGGCACGGGATCCGGCCAGAGCGCCGGTCCCGGCGCGACGGGTGGCGGAACGGGTGCCAGTGCCGGTGCGCCGGGCCCGGGTGCCGGCGGCATCCGCCGCCTCGCCGGCGAGGGCGTCGCCACGGCCGCCGATGCGCTGCCGGGCCTGGAACGCATCCAGGCGGCGTTCGGCCGTCACGACGTTTCCGGGTTGCGTGTGCAGGTCGGCGGTGCGGCGGGCGCGGCTGCCGAACGCATGGGCGCGCGCGCCTATGCCCTGGGCGACCGCATCGCCTTCCGTCGGCCGCCCGACCTGCGCCTGGCCGCGCACGAAGCGGCGCATGTCATCCAGCAGCGACAGGGCATCCATCTTGTCGACGGCGTTGGCCGGCCCGGCGATCCGTACGAGCGGCATGCCGACGCCGTGGCGCAGCGCGTGGTCGGCGGGCAGTCGGCGGAGGACCTGCTGGACGCGGCCGGAGACGGCCAGGCGCCGGCGGCTCCGATGGTCCAGCACGAGTGCGATTGCGGTGGCACCTGCAGCCGGTGCCGGCAGGAGGATGAAGAGGCGCCACGCACGGCCGGCGTGCAGATGGAACTGGATACCGACGCCGCCCGCCTGTTCGAGGTGGACCCGCCCGCGGCCGGCCATGCGATCGATTTCGCGGAATCCGCAGCAGGCAGCGCACCGTCCGATGCGGCGGCATCCGTCGCCGCCGGATCCGCCACCGGCGATGCGGCGACTGCCGATGCGGACCGCGAAGGCGGAAGGGATGCGGAAAGCGCCGGCGGACCCACGCCCGAGGCTGGCGGACCCACAGCCGCGACCGTTCCGGGCACGGAGACCGACGTCAGCAGCACGGAACCGGTGGCGGCGGAGGCGGCCACCGACAGCGCTGGCACCGTGAACGCGCAATGCTACCGGGCCGGCATCGAAGAGCCGGAAGAGGAGCCGGAAACCGAACCGGCGGAACCGGAAGGCGGCGACGTGCACGAGGAGGCCGAGGCCGAGGTCACCGATCCCGAGGGAGGCGACGACTGCCCGGTAGGCGAGGCGTTGGATGCGGCAGGCGAGCCGGCCGAGGCGCTGGCGGACGGCACGGGGGAGGCCACGACCGATACCGGCGCCGGTGGAGGAGAGGGTGCTCCCGCGGGATCGGACGCCGGCTCCGCGGACGGTGGCGGAAGCGCGGCCGCCGCAAGAAGCGGAACCGGAGGAGAAGGCGGCGACAGCGCAGGCGAGGACGGTGCGATAGCGATGTCGGATGGAATGGACATGGCGATCGCCGAAAGCCTCGCGGCCCGCGACGGCGCGGTGGCCGGTTACGGCGCCGCGCGCATGCGCATGGCCGAGGTCGCCACCGCCGCGCGCGCCAACGCCGTGCCGGTGGATGCGGTGCCGGCCGAACCCGGACAGCGCGAGATCGCCAGCGCCGCCAGCGGCTTCTTCCGTGCGGCCAGCGGACGCCTGGACGACGTGGTGGCCCAGACCGCAGCCACCGTACCCGCACGGCTGGGTGGGCTGGCCCGCGCCATCAAGGCCGATATCGGCGCGGCCATCGAGGACGAGAAAAGTGCGATCGGTGCGCGCATCGGCATGGCCCGCTCCCAGGCCTGGACGGGCGCGCTTGCGGCCGTCGGCCGGATCCAGGCGGCGCACGCGACGGCCATCGCCGGGATCGAGGCGTCCGCCGCGGCTGCCCTGGCGACGCTCGATGCGGCCCGTCCGCTGGCCCTGGGCCGCGTGGATGACGCCGAAACCACGGGTCTGGACGACATCAACCAGGCCTATGCCGACAGCCGCGCGAACCATGAATCGATCGGCCGGCGCATCGGTGCCGAAGCGACGGCGCGCGGTGCCGATTACCACGCCCGCTATGAGCACTGCAAGATCCACCGCCGCGACAGCTGGACCGCGGGCCATCTCACCGACCGCCGTGCCGAAGCGCAACAGGACGCTGCGGACAAGACCGCCGAGGGCTACCGCAAGAACCTGGAGGATGCGGCAACGAAGGCCGGTCGCGATCTCGCGGTGGCGGGCCGCCCGCGCGACCGTTGCGGATTGATCGCGATCGCCGGCCGTGCGCGGGAAAGCCTGGATGCCCAGTACGGCGCCCTGTACCAGGCCATCCAGACCGGCCGCGACGTCGCGCTGGCCCAGGCCGATGCGGCGCGCGACCAGTTGCTGGGCTCGGTGGGCAGCGCGCTGGGCGGCACCCTGGACCTGCTCGATTCCCAGGAATACATGCAGCGACAGGCCGCCAACGATACCGGCTACCTGCAGCAGGTATCGGTCGAGCAGGCCGCGCATGCCGCCGCGGCGAGCGTGCTGAACGCGGTGGCCGACGCGGTCGATGGCGTGTCCGGGCTGCTGGGCCAGGCGCGCATGGCGATGCGCGGACTCGGGGATGCCGACCCGGCCGCGGCCGCCGCGCATTTCGAACGGCTGCGCGACGCCATCGATACGGGCATGGCCAGATTGATGGTGCAGGCGCTGACCGGCACGGCGATGGCCGAATCGCGGTTGCTGGGCAGCGCATCGGCAGCGAACGCGGCCATGGCGCTGCTGGCGGAAAGCCATGCCATGCAGACCGATGCGACTGCGCAGGCGCTGGTGCAGGGCGTACGCGCGATTGCTGTCGGCGGCGTGGCTTCGCTGCAACAGCAGTCCGCGCAGGCGACGGCCCAGCTGCTGGATATCGCCGCCAGCGGCACGGACGCGCTCGACCAGATCGCCGCGGGCATGGAGATGGGCGCCGAGACCATGCTCGGCAACATCCACGCCACCCTGGAGCGCGCCGAGGCCGACCTCGAAGCCCAACTGCGAACCACGCTGCGCGACATCGACAGCACCAGCAAGGGCATTCCGCACCACGCGCAGGTCGCCGCCTCGAAGGAACAGCCGGCGTGGAAGTCGGTGGTCAAGTGGGTGCTGATCATCGCGATCGTCATCGTCGTGGCGCTGGTGATCGGGCCGGCGGTGATCGGCGCGGTCGGCGCCGCCGCCGGTGCGATGGGCGCAAGCGCGGCCGCCGCGGGGGTGATCGGCGCCGTGGTCGGCGGTGCGATCGTAGGCGCCGCCACCTCCGCCACCATCCAGGTGATCAACAATTGGGCCGCTGGCATGGCCCTGGGTACCGGCGTCGGTCGCGCGGCGATCATGGGGGCGATCGGCGGGGCTTTCGGTGGCGCGGCCGGCCAGCTGATCGGGCGGGCGGCCCAGGCCTACCAGCTGACCGGTGTGCACCAGTTCGCGCTGAACATCGGTGCCGACACGCTCCTGGAAATCGGCACCGAGGTGGCGACCGGCGAATTCTCCTGGGATGCGCTGGGCATGTCGGTGCTGATGTCGGTGGCGACCGGCGGCTTCGGCGAGATCCCGCGGGTGCGCGCGGTGCAGGCCCGGGTCCAGCACCTGGGTGCGGCCCATGTGCCAGGGGCCGGTGCGGCCCGCTTCGCCGAATCGATCCGTCCGCCTGCCGCCGCGCCGACGCCACGCAGTGCGGCCGACGTCGAGGTGGCGGGGACGCCGCGGGCGGCGCCGGGCGAAGGGCCCGCGGCGCCGGTGCGGGGCGCAGAGGGCGAGGGCGGTGCCGCGCCACGGACCGCCGAATCCGACGCGCCGCCCCGTGGCGGTCCGGGAGACACCGACGCGCCCGCCGCGCGCACCGCCGCCGCCGAATCCGATGCGCCGGCATCCGGCCGGCGTCCGGCGGACGAGACGCCGCACCGGCACGAGGACGTCGACGCGGCCGCGGGCCGGGCAAGCGCCGCGCGTGCGGAAGGCCCCGAGCTGGATGCGCCGGCGCGCAGCAGGAGCGATGACGAACTGGTCGAAAGCACGGCCGCGCGCAGCCAGGTCGGCGACGAGCAACACGTCAACAGCTTCCGCCGCAACGGCGACCGGATCGAATGCGAGATCTGTTCGGTCGGTTGCGGGCGCGTGCGCGACCGCATCACCGAGATGCGCGAAGCGCTGCCGGATACGCCGGCCAATGCACGCCTGCGCCAGGAACTGGCGGACCTGCACGCGCGGGTGGCCGACATCGAGCAGCGCCTGGAGAGCCCGGGCAGCGGCGTCACCCACCGCGAGGCGATCGATGCCAGCGCGGCCATCGCGCAGCGCTTCCGCGAGATCGGCGAACGCTTCCCGGCCGTGGGCACCGGCATCGACCGTCCGCGCTCGCTGGGCGAGATGTACGACGTCGCCGAGCCGCGCCTGGGACGCATGCCCGGGCATGAGCCGGTGCGGACCGACAACCTCGGCGCGCGGACCGGCCCGCGCCAGGATGTCGGCATGGGCGAACTGGGAACGCTGCGCATCCGTCCGAACGAGGACGTGCTCTACGTGCTGCGCGACGTCAGCACCGGCGCGATCATGAAAGTGGGCAAGACCACCGGTACCCGCGCGGCCGCCCGGTTCAACGTGTACCGCAACGCCGGCAGCCGGTTGGGCCTGGAGTTGCGCCTGGAAGTCACCCCGGTGCCACGGCCGCGCAGCCGCACGGCGCCGCCGGTCGAAGTCCACGAGCGGGCGTTGCGGGCGCGGCTGGAACAGGAAGGGCATGTCATGCCGTGGGACAACTCGCCTGAATATGTCGGTTCGGTCGGCGCACGACAGGGACGCCTGGGGCGGGCCGGACCCGGCACGCCGTACGATTCGAGGCGGGCGGCGCTGCGCCAGTCCCACGAATGGAGCGAGGAAGGCTGGCTCGTGCCCAGGCTGGAGACAGGAGAGTGAGCGATGAAATACATGGGAACGCGACCGGACTATCCCACGCCCGCGTTCTGGCGCATGGTCGACATGGCCCGCGAACGTCCGGACGCCCTGGGCCAGGCGGTGGCCGGCCTGGACCGCCGCGAACTGGTGGAATTGCATTCGGCCTACCGCGATGCCGCCGAACTGCTGCTCGAGCCCGACTACCTGGAGCATGCGTCGCAGGATCTCAGCGAGGACGGCATCGACGAACTGGTCACCTGGATCGTCGCGCAGGGCGAGGCCTACTACCGCAAGGTGCTCGCCGAACCATCGTCCATGCCGGAGCGGGCGGGTGACTGGGACGACCTGCAGAGCGCGCTGGTGAAGGAGTACGACCAGCGCTATGGCCGCGCGCTGCCGTGGATCGAGGACCTGCCCGACGATGGCGGGGACGCAAGTTCCGCGCACTGAACGACGAGGTGTGGAATGAACGAGCTTCAACCTGGCGCCAGGCTGCGCGATTTCCGATACGAGGAGCGCTCGCTCGCGGGTGCCGGACTCCAAGGCATCCACCTGCACCGCGGCAGCCTCGCGCGTTCGGATATCTCCGGCGCCGATCTCGAACGGGCGGTGCTGCGGGACTGCGTGCTGGACGGCATCCGCGCAGCAGGATGCCGGCTGGTCCAGGCACGGATCGAGGACAGCAGCGCGGCCGGCATCGACCTGTCCGGTGCGGACCTGGCCGGGGCCATCCTGCACCAGACCGACTTCTCCCGCGGCTGCTTCGATCGTGCCGGCCTGCGCGGCGCGCTTGCGGACGGCGCAAGCTTCCGCGGCGCCAGCCTGCGCAACGCCGACCTGCGCGAAGTGCGCATGCACGATGCGGATTTCCGGGGCGCAGACCTGCGCGGCAGTGCATTCGACGGCGCCGACCTGGCGGGCGCTGATTTCCGCGGGGCGCTCGTCGAGGGTTTGAGCTTGGAGGGCGCGGCACTGCGCGGCTGCCGTTTCGATTCGCCTGATCGCACTGCGACCGTGGAAACCGAAGTGTCGATGGCCGACCTGCTGCAGGCATTGCGGCAGGGCCTGCCCGCGCCGCAGGGCCCCGAAATCGTGCAGCGGCTGCAGCCGGCACTGGCGGGATTCGACGGCGATGCGGAAGCGGCGCTGCGCCAACTGGCGTCCAGTGTGGCGGGCTCCGGCCTGGTGCCGGCCACGGCCAGCCTGTCGGCGCTGACGGGGCTGCTCGATTCGCTCGACCGCGCTCCCGGGGACGGGGAATTGGCGCGTTGGCAACCCGTGCTCGAACAACTGTTCCCGGAACTGGCCGACGGTTCGCTGTCCTACGACGAACTGGCGGATCGGCTCGCGGGCCGGACATCCACCCGGGCGAAACCGCCCGCCTGAGGCCAGGCCCATGCTCTACCGACGTTCCCGCAGCACCAGCACCGCAACGGAACGCGAGCCGGCCCGCTCCGGCCCGTCATCCGGATCCGGCATGCCGCAGTTCATGCGCGACGACGTGATGGAGCGGGGCGGCGCGGGCGAAGCGGAGGCGTCGCTGGATGCCGGATCAGGCATGGACGCGGGGGTGGCCGATGCCGCTCCCGTCGATTCGGGCATCGGATTGCCCGGGGGTGTCGAGCATGACGGGATCGCGCCCGTGCCGCCTTCCGGTCCCGACGCATGCGCCACGATCGAGGAGGAGGAGCGCAAGTCCCGCTTCGAAGCGAGGAGTTTCTCGGCGCCCGATTTCCGCCCCTCCGCCGGCTTCGGCAAGTTCGACGCCTATTACTGGCCGCGGCTGTCGCTGATGGCGGCGGTGGTGAAGATGAAGTTCAACTATGTCCAGGCCGACGACACGCCGTCGCTGGGCGTGCTGATCCAGATGGCCGCCGCCGGCCAGGACATCCGGCGGTTCTTCTGGACGGAGGCGGAGAAGCGGCAGTTCGCCGCCGACTACGTCGACACCGTGTCGCGGCACTGGTCTTTCGCCCACACGTTCCGTTCGCGCAAACCGTGCTGGCCCTTCGCCGCCGAGCCGCATGTCACGCCACGGGTGGTGGAAGACAAGGCCGACGCGCACTTCGACGTGACCGTGCACAAGACCAGCACGTTCCGTGGCTCTGATTTCAGTGCGCGCAACCCCGGCACGCCGGGCTGGCAGGGCACGGGCAACCTGGATTCGCTCGATCCGATCGACATCGCCGACCACCACAGCACGGACGTGGCCAGGTCCGAGCGCCAGCGCCTGGAACGCGCCGTCGCCACCGCGGGTGCCAGCCCGGTGCGTTTCGCCAAGGGCAGCGCTGCGCTCGACCCGGGCGCCGTCGCCAGCCTGGCTGCGCTGGCGGACCTGATGAAGGCCAGGAATCCCTCGGACCCGGACGTGCCGATGGTCTGCGCGGGCTTCGCCAGCGCCGAGGGCGATGCCGGCTTCAACAGCGACCTCGCGCAACGCCGCGCCGAGGCCGTGGCGGCCGAACTGCGCCGGGCCGGCGTGCCGCAGCCGGTCGCCGCGGCGGGGCGGGGTGCCGTCGGCCTGCCCGACGACGCAGCCAACCGCCGCGTCGACCTGGCCCCGGACGCCACGTTCGAAGGCGGCTATGCCGGCAACGCCTTTTCGCCCGCCGCGCACGAGTTCGGACACGCGATCGGCCTGCCCGACGAATACGTGAACCGCACCAGCGGCGTGCTCGGCGACAAGCAGACCGCGTTCGTGAACCTGGCACAGGCGGCGGGCGTGGCGCCTCCCGACCGCTGGGGCGACGAGACCTCCAGCCTGATGTCGGTGGGCGTGGACGTGCTGCCGCGCCACTACCTGACGATCTGGGAGGCGCTGGGCAGCATGACCGCGCCGGACATCAGCCGCGACGAATGGAGCATCGATTGAACACCCCGTCGCTGGAGCTGGAGCTGCGGCGCATCTCGCTGGGATCCAGCTGCATCGGCAACGAGCGCGTGCGCATCGACTGCGACGGCCGGGTCGGGTTTTCCCGGAACGAGCGCGAATGCGCGCCCGACGAGGCATGGACCGGGAGTTGGCAGCAGTTGGGAGTACTCGACTCTCTGGAGTTGCGGGAACTGGGTGAGGCCATCCGCCGCAGCGGCGTGCTGGACTTGCCGGCGCTGACCATCGACGAGAGCGTGGAAGGTGGCAAACGGGTGGAGCTCGACCTGAGGATCGGACCGGACCAACGGCATCTGGCCGTGCAGAACGCACCATGCCCGGCCTTCGAGGCTATCGTCCAGCGGGTGCTGCAGGCGGTGGCGGACCTGCGCTACAGACCATAGCGCCGCGGAACGGTCGTTCCACTTTCCGGAGAATGCCTCCGCTACGCCCTTTGCGCAGGTTGTGCCCTTTGAGCGCCCTCGATCTCGCGAGGTCATCGGGTCGGATGGCTGCGACTTTCGCCTGGCCCGTTCGAACACGCACCACGCATGGGAGCTTCCGGTAAGAGCGGCCTGGAGGCCGACTCAGGGAGGCTCGGTCCCGGCATCTCAAGCATGACGCAATACTTCGATCCAAAAAAAGCCCGTATCACTGCAGGGCTTGGTTCTTCCGCGTTTGGTGGTGTCGGGGATCACCCTCTCGTTTTCCGTGCCCAAGATCTGGGCACAAAAAAACCCGCGTCGACGGCGGGCTTCGGTCTCGCAAAACGCTGATTTTCAGGGGAATTCTGGTGGCTACGGGTGGACTCGAACCACCGACCCCGGCATTATGAGTGCCGTGCTCTAACCGGCTGAGCTACGTAGCCAGAATTCCAAACTGTACCGCTGTGACCCCCAGCCCTCATGAGTGCTGTGCTCTAACCGGCTGAGCTACATAGCCACGCGGAGAACCGCGAATTTTTCACCTTCCCGGCTGCGCTGTCAATCGCGGCTTGTCGGCCCGGCGGGGGCATGGCAGAGTCGGGGCAGTCGAATTTTCTGGAGTCCGATCGTGATCGATCCGGACGGATACAGGCCGAACGTCGGCATTGTGCTCATGCGCGCGGACGGCCAGGTGTTCTGGGCGCGCCGCGTGCGCCGGGACGGCTGGCAGTTCCCGCAAGGGGGCATGCGCAGCGACGAAACCCCGGCCGAGGCCATGTACCGCGAGTTGCACGAGGAGACCGGGCTGTTGCCCGAGCATGTGGAACTGCTCGGCGCCACCCCCGGCTGGCTGCGCTATCGCCTGCCCGGGCGGGCCGTACGCCGAGGCGGGGACGGCCCGGTATGCATCGGCCAGAAGCAGGTCTGGTTCCTGCTGCGCCTGCTCGGGGACGAGTCGCTGGTGCGTTTCGACGCCACCGAGACCCCGGAGTTCGACCACTGGCGCTGGGTCGACTTCTGGTACCCGGTCGAGCACGTGGTGACTTTCAAGCGCGGGGTGTACGCGCGGGCCCTGCGGCATCTGGCGCCATTGGCCGAAGGAACCGGCGCCGTGGTCCAGGAGATGCCCGCTGCCGCCCAGGAGGCTTGGCTCCCGGGCAGCAATGCCGGCCACGACCGGCCGCGTCGGCGGCCGCGCGGGGCGCGGGGGCATCGTTCATCCGCCTGAACGGACCGTCGTATCGTTGCGATCCCCTCGCAATTGACAACGATTCTCATCCTTGGTGGAATGGCGCCAGTTCCAGCTCCGGTACCGCCCCGTGTACGTCTGCCTCTGCAACGGTGTCACCGACCGCCACATCCGCGATGCCGTGGACAAGGGATGCAGCAGCGTGGGCGAGCTGACGATGCGGACCGGTTGCGGCGCCAACTGCGGCTCCTGCCTGGACATGGCCGCCGAGATGGTCGAGCAGATGCGTTCGGAGTTGCCGCTGCCGCTGTTGGCCGTCGCGGCCTGAGCGAAAGGGTCCTGCACCGCTGGAGCGACAGCGGGCAAGCCCCGCTCTGCGGGGCGCTGCGCAGGTGCACGGCAATGATCACGATTCGCGTTCCTTCGCCGTCGTGCGCGGCGCGCTAGAGTGCGCCCGTTCACGCATCACGGAGCGCGGCCATGAAGGGCGACACCAGGGTCATCGAATACCTCAACAAGGCGCTGTACAACGAGCTCACGGCGATCAACCAGTACTTCCTGCACGCCAAGATGCTGAAGAACTGGGGCCTGAAGGAGCTGGCCGAGCACGAGTACAAGGAATCGATCGACGAGATGCGCCACGCCGACTGGCTGTCCGAGCGCATCCTGTTTCTGGAAGGGCTGCCCAACTTCCAGACGCTGGGCAAGCTGCGCATCGGCGAAACCCCGCGCGAACTGATCGAATGCGACCTGGCTCTGGAGATGGAGGCGCTGCCGCTGCTGCGTGAGGCCATCGCCTACGCGGAGTCCATCGGCGACTACGTGAGCCGGCAGCTGTTCGCGAAGATCCTCGATTCCGAAGAGGAACACGTGGACTGGCTGGAGACCCAGCTCGACCTGATCGGGCGGATCGGCGAACCCAACTACCTGCTGAGCAAGCTCGAGGACTGAGCCGGCGTCGCTGCGGCGCTGGTCGACAGCCAGCCCTGCAGGGCCACGCGCGCGCGCGCGTACTCGGCGATCAGCAGCGCCACCGCCACCGCGGGCCGTTCCAGGGCGTGGGCGCGCGCGCCCAGTTCGATGCGCTTGGCCGCCGCCGACAGGGCCAGCGCGCCGACGTTGGCGCTGGAGGATTTCAGCGCATGCGCCGCCTCGCGCATCACTTCCAGGTCCGGCATCGCCGAAGCCTGCTCCATCAGCCGGATCAGGCGCGGGGCGTCCTCCAGGAACAGATTGACGATCGCCTGGGCTTCGTCGCCGGCGATCTCGCGCAGTTCGTCCAGCATTTCCGGCTCGAGCACCGGCGGCGGGGGCGGCTGGGCGGATGGGGCATCCTCGACGGGAGGCGGCGCGGCCGCGGCCGGCGGCACGAAGATGGGCATGTCCGGCGCCATGGATACTTCCGGTCGTGCCGGGATTGCCAACGGCGCCGGCAATTGGGAAGCGGCGGGGGCAGATGGCCCGGCCACTGCCGCGGCCGTGGTCGGCTGTGCGGGAGCCGGGATCGGAGCCGACTCTGGTGCGGCCCTGGCCGGTGCGGCGGCGGGCGCCGGCGTGTCGGCGGACGGACGTGGCGCATTGCGCAGCGGCGCGGCGCGCAGCCAGCGGCGCAGGACCGCATCAAGCTGGTCGCGCGCCACCGGCTTGGACAGGTAGTCGTCCATGCCGGCGTCCAGGCAGCGCTGGCGGTCGCCGGCCATCGCGTTGGCGGTCATCGCCACGATCGGCAACCGGCGCCCCGGCGCCTGGCCCGATTCGATCTCGCGCCAGCGGCGGGTCGCCGAATAGCCGTCGAGCACGGGCATCTGGCAGTCCATCAGCACCAGGTCGTAGACGCCGCTGGCCATGTGCGAGAGCGCGACCTCGCCGTTGGGCGCGGTATCGCATTCGTAGCCCAGCACCGACAGCAGCTTCTGCGCCACCAGCAGGTTGACCGGGTTGTCCTCCACCAGCAGCAGGCGCGCCGGTGGCGGAGGCGCATTGTTCTCGGTGGCCGTGGCGGGTGCTTCGGCCTTGGGGAAAAGGTCGGTGGCGCCGCGGGTCCCGGCGGGCGGCTCCAGCAACGCACCGCGCAGGTCGGCGTCCGGGGCCAGGCGCGGCAGCACGGTGGCGCCGTCGCGCAGCTCCTCGGGAATGTCCTCCTCGCCGTACAGCCACAGCAACCGCACGTCGGCATAGGCGGGGGTGCGCAGCAGCGCGCGGTGCAGGGCGCGGGCGCTGTGGCGCAGGCCGTCGTAGTCGGCGACGACGGCGACGAAGCCGGCGCCGTTGCGCCCGCCCGCGGTCTGCTGGCGCAACCGCTCCAGCGCCTCCTGGGTGGTCTCGACGATGCTGACCGTCATGCCCCAGTTGGGCAGCAGCAGGGCGATGCGCTGGCGCAGGCGCAGGTTCGGAGTGATCGCCAGCACCCGCCGCGCGTCGTGTGGGGTCTGGCGGATCTGCACGTCGCCGATGACCTTCAGCAGCGGAATCTCGAACCAGAACAGCGAGCCCTGGCCCGGTTCGGACTGCACGCCGATGCGCCCGCCCATCAGGTCGACGATGCGCTTGCAGATCGCCAGGCCCAGGCCGGTGCCGCCGTACAGGCGCGTGGTCGAGGCGTCGGCCTGGGTGAAGGCGCGGAACAGGCGCGCCTGCTGCGCGTGGCCGATGCCGATGCCGGTGTCGCGGACCTCGAAGCGCAGCATGTGCTGAGCCGCGGTTTCGCCCAGGCGGCGCACGCCCAGCTGGATGCCGCCGCGCTCGGTGAACTTGACCGCGTTGCCGATCAGGTTGGTCAGGATCTGGCGCATGCGCACCGGATCGCCGCGCACCGGCAGGCGCACGTTCGGGTCGATGTGCAGCTCCAGGCGCAGGCCCTTGCCTTCGGCCGGGCGTTGCATCAGTTGCAGCACCGCTTCCAGCAGTTCGCGCAGGTTGAAGCTGGTGATCTCCAGCTCCAGCCGATTGGCCTCCAGCTTGGAGTAATCGAGGATGTCGTCGACGATGCGCAGCAGCTGCTGCGAAGATTCGTGCGCGGTTCGCAGCATTTCGCGCTGGTCCGGCGCCAGGCTGCCGCGCGCCACCAGATCCAGCATCGGGATGATGCCGTTGAGCGGGGTGCGGATCTCGTGGCTCATCGTGGCCAGGAATTCGCCCTTGGCCAGCGCCGCCGATTCGGCCGCCTGCTTGGCCTGCATCAGCTGCTGCTCCAGCTGGTCGTGGCGGTTGACGTCGCGCTGCAGCAGGTTGCATTCGTCCTCGGCCGCCGCCGCGCGCGCATTGGCTTCGTTGAGGTCGCGAGCCTGGGCGCCGCTGGAGACCAGCGCGGCCAGCGCGAGGACCAGGGTCAGCAACGCCAGCCCGGCCGACACCAGCGCCCACGGCGCGCCGCCGTTGCCGCTCAGACCCAAGGCCATCGCCAGCAGCGTGCAGGCGCCGGCCATGGCGGTCAGCACGGGCCAGACGCGACGCTGGGCCGGTGCCGTCGCCATCACAGCACCGCGTTCTGGAAGTCGAAGTCCAGTTCGGTGCCGACCGAACTGACCAGGTTGCCCTGGATGTAGTCGATGCCGCCCATCCACATCGCCGCGGCGGCCTGCGGGTCCTCGATCTGCTGGCCGATCACCTGCAGCCCCAGGCGGTGGGCCTGGTCGATCACTTCGCGCAACTGGTCGCGCAGCTTGGGGTCGGCGTGGGCGCCGGCGAAGCGGCCGGCCATGCGCACATAGCCCAGCGGCAGCTGGTTGAGCAGCGCGTCGGCCTCGGCGCCCGGTTCGAACTGGCTCAGGCAGAACTGCACGCCCGCGCCCATCAGCCGGCGGCAGAACTCGCCCAGGGTCACGCTGTGGATCAGCGCGTCGCCCAGGCGCAGGTCGATGACCACCGAAGTGCCGTCGATGCCGCGGGCGGCGATGGTCTGCAGCAGCCAGTCGGCGAAGACCTCGCGCGCCAGCGTGCGCGGCGACTGCGACACGAACAGCCGCAGCGGGGTTCCGGCGTCGCGGCGCTGGGCGATCATGTCCAGCGCGTGCTCCATCACCTGCTGGTCCAGGTCGGCGATGCGGCCGCTGGCCTCGGCCGCGGGCACCACCTGGCCGGCCGACAGCAGGGTGCCGTCGGGCTGGCGCAGGCGCAGCAGCACCTGGTACTGGGCCTGTTCGTTGCCGGCCACCGCCACGATCGGCTGGTAGGCCAGTTCGAGCTGGCCTTCGAGCATGGCCAGCCGTTCCTGCGCTTCGGTGTCGCTGGGCGGGGCGTAGGCGGCCACGCCCTCGCTGCGCAGGCGCGCCTGCAGCGCGCTGCGCTCGGTGGCCTCCAGCGCACTGCCGGCATCGCCGAAGCCGATCGACAGCGCGGTGTATCCCACTGCACTGCGCAGCTGGACCTGTTCCTCGTCGCGCACGGCAAACGCTTCGGTGGCCAGGCCGGTGCGCATCAGGTTGGCGAACTGCTCCAGGGTCGATTCGTCGCGGCCGCGCACCAGCACCAGGAAGCTGTTGTCGTTCAGCCGCGCCACCGGCGCCGGTGCGCCCAGCCGCGCCAGGCGACTGCCGGCCTGCGCCATCAGCCGCTCGAAGTTGGCGTAGCCGTAGCGTTCGCGCAGGCCCAGGGCGCTGCCGATCTCGACGAAGAACAGGCCGCCGCGGGCGCCTTCGCGCAACGTCTCGTCGACCTGCTGCAGCAGCCAGCCGCGGGTGGCCAGGCCGGTCTCCGGATGGTTGCGCAGCATCGCGTTCTGCTGCGGCGCCGGCTGGCGCAACTGCGCGCGGGTGCGCTGGATCCGGTTGGACACCGCCGCGATCAGGTGGCGCGGGCGGATGGGCTTGGTCAGGAAATCGTCGGCGCCGCTTTCCAGGACTTCGAACTGGCGCTCCGGATCCGGGTCGCCGGTCAGGAACACGATCGGCAGCAGCTGGAATTCCGGCTGCTGGCGGATCTGCGTGGTCAGGCGCATGCCGTCCTGGCCGGGCATGTGCAGGTCCATCAGGATCAGGTCCGGATCGAAGCTGCGGATCGCGTCGATCACCCCGTCCGGCTGCATCTGCACGTGGGCCTGCATGCCGGCGCCATGGAGCACGCTCTGCGCGAACAGTGCCTGGGTACGGTCGTCCTCGACGATCAGGATGCGGTAGGGGGATTCGGCGGTGCCGTCCTGCGGCGCGGCGGCTGCGGCTGCGGGACCGGCGTCGGCGCGCGGCGGTTCCGGGTCCGACGCTGAATCAGTGGCAGACGCGGCCACGGCGTCCTGCGCCCAGCGGCGCCAGTAGTGCGAGGGAGGCTTCTCGGCACGCATGCGTTGGCGCGCAGCCGAATCCTCCGGCAACGAAGCGGGTTCTCGTACGGCCATCAGTCTTCCCCCTGCTGGGACCGCATTATGTGACCAATTTGGCCCATGAGGACAAGTGCGCGGTACCGCTCCGATCAGGTCGCCGGCGGTGCGAACAGGCGCCGCACGCCGCGGCTGAGCGTGCGCCAGACCCACCACACCAGCAGCGCGCCGAGCAGGCTGGCGCCGACCACCACCACCAGCGCGATCCACGGATGCGCCATCGCCAGGGCCAGGCCACCGATGACCACGGTGTCCTCGGCGGTGGAGGCCACCCAGTTGCTGGCCGGTTCGGGCGAGGTGTTGAGCAGGGCGCGCGAGCCGGCCTTCAGGCCATGGCTGGCCAGGGCGATGCCGGCCCCGGCGACCAGCGCGCCGGTACCGAGCTGGCCGTCGGGCGAGAGCGTGGCCGCGGCGAGGAAGGCGCCGGCCGGCACCCGCGCCAGGGTCTGGACCAGGTCCCAGACCGAGTCCACGCCGGGAATCTTGTCGGCGAAGAACTCGGCCACGGCCAGTGCCCCGGAAGTGCCCAGCACCCACCACGACTGCGTCGCCTGCAGGGCCGGCGGCAGGTCGACCCAGCCCAGCAGCCCGGCCAGGCCGACGCCGAACACGGTCAGGTAGGCGCGGATCCCCGCCATCCAGGCCAGCAGGATCCCGATCACGAACAGATGGGCATCGGTCATGTGCCTGCTCCTCTTCCGGTCCCGCGGCCATCGCGGCCTGCGCGGGTGTGGACCCGGAACGACCCGGCTACACTAGCCGGCCCATTCGATTGGCAGTATAGGCAGAATCGGTCCGCCGCCTGCCGTGCCCTCCGAGATGACAGACCCCGTTCCGAGTTATCGGGTGGTACCGCGCCAGCCCGGGCTTTCCCGCCGCGGCTGGCTGATCGCCATCGCCGTGGCGTGGCTGCTGTCGCTGCTGGCCGTGTGGCTGCTGGCGGGCTGGCTGGCCGCGCCGGGCGGCCCGGGCGATACCCGCGGCCAGCTGCGCGCGGCCGAACGCACCATGGCCCAGCAGAAGCGCCGGCTCGAGGAGCTCGACCAGCGCATGGTGACCCTGTCGCGCTCGGACCAGATCAGTCGCGCGGCCAACACCGAGCTGCAGTCCTCGCTGGCCGAGCGCGACGAGGAGATCGCCGGCCTGCGTGCGGACGTGGCCTTCTACGAACGGCTGGTCGGCGCCACCGCGCAGCGCAAGGGCCTGAACGTGCACTCCATCGAGTTCGCGCCGACCGAGGCGGGCACCTGGAACTACCGCGCGGTGCTGACCCAGAACCTGAACCGTGGCGCGATCAGCCAGGGCCAGCTGCGTTTCGCGGTCGAGGGCGTGCGCGCCGGCAAGCTGGCCACGGTCGCCTGGGACGAGCTGCACCAGAAGCCGGATGCGCCGGGCCAGGACTATTCGTTCCGCTATTTCCAGGAATTGACGGGCAACGTGATGCTGCCCAAGGATTTCACCCCGCAACGTGTGCGAGTCTCGTTGCGTGGCGGCGCGGGGGGCGTCGAACAGACCTTCGACTGGAAACCCGCGGGGAGCGGAGGGGAAAAATGAGCGTGTTCAGGAACAAGTCCAGCCAGCGCGACGGTTTCGCGATCGACACCCTGGTCGGCCCCGACGTGGTCATCCGCGGCGATCTGGAATTCAGCGGCGGCCTGTACGTGGAAGGCCGCATCGTCGGCAAGGTGATTGCCGCCGAGGGCAAGGCGGCCAGCCTGGTGCTGGCCGAGCAGGGGGTGATCGAGGGCGAGGTCCACGCCCCGGTGGTGATCGTCAACGGCACCCTGACCGGCGACGTGCACGCCGGCGAGCGTGTGGAGCTGGCGCAGAAGGCGCGGGTGGAAGGCAATGTCCACTACACGGTGGTGGAGATGAGCGCCGGCGCGCAGCTGACCGGGCGCCTGGTCCATACCCAGTCCCAGACCCGCGCGCTGCCGGCGCCCGAAGCCGGACGCGAACGCGCCGCCGAGCCCTCGCGCCCGGCCGCGGTGAAGGTCGCCGCCGTCGCCAAGGCTTGATCGGCGGGGCTGCCGGCCCCATCTTGGCGGCATGGATATCCTGCCCAGCTACCAGCAGCTCGAACAGCCTTTGCGCTTCAGCCCGGCCGCCGCCTCCAAGGTGCGCGAACTGGTCGCCGAGGAGGGCAACGCCGACCTGAAGCTGCGCGTGTACATCCAGGGCGGCGGCTGTTCCGGCTTCCAGTACGGCTTCGAGTTCGACGAGAACCAGGCCGAGGACGACATGGCGGTCAACACCGATGGGGTGACCCTGTTGGTGGACCCGTTGAGCCTGCAATACCTGATGGGCGCGGAAGTCGACTACAGCGAAGGCCTGAGCGGGGCCCAGTTCGTGATCCGCAATCCCAACGCCAAGACCACCTGCGGCTGCGGCAGCAGTTTCAGCGTCTAGCCCCGCCGGGTCTGCCCCGTGCGTGCCCCGGCTCCCCTCGATGGCTTCGCCTTCGGTTCGGCCCTGCTGGACCGCTCCGATGCGCTGCGCGGCGACGCCGAGGCGCTGCGCGGGCTCTGGTCCGAGGCCCGGCTGATCGTCCTGGACGCGGAGGGCCGCGCCGCCGCCGATGGGAGCGGCGACTTGCTGGCCTTGCGCGGGGCGCATTTCGGCGGCGGCCCGGGCACGGCCATCTTCCTGGGCCGCAGCGGCAGCGAGGCATGGTTCGCGCTGGAGGCCACGGCGGTGCCCGCACTGGAGGCGGCGCAGTGGATCGACCTGCGCCACGCCGCGGCGCACTGGCCGGCCGAAGTGGCCAGCGCCCTGGCCTACGCGCGCGGCATGCTGTACTGGCACGCGCGCAACCGCCACTGCGGGGTCTGCGGCGGCGTCGTGGCCTTCGACCGCGGCGGTTTCGTCGGCCATTGCGCGCAATGCGGCAACGACCACTATCCCCGCGTCGATCCGGCGGTGATCGTCGCCGTCAGCGATGGCGAGCGCCTGCTGTTGGGCCGCCAGCCCGGCTGGCCGGCGCGGCGCTGGTCGGTCATCGCCGGTTTCGTCGAGCCGGGCGAGGCCCCGGAACAGACCGTGGTGCGCGAAGTCCACGAGGAAACCGGCGTGAACGTGCGCCGATGCCGTTACCTGGGCAGCCAGCCGTGGCCGTTCCCCGGGGCGCTGATGCTGGGCTTCGAAGCGCTGGCCGACGCCGATGCGCCGCGGGTGGATGGCGAACTGGAGGAGGCGCGCTGGTTCACCCGCTCGGAGGTCGGCGCGGCACTGGAGCGCGACGGTTCGGAGGCCGACGGCATCCTGCTGGCGCCTGCGATCTCGATCGCGCGATCGCTCATCGCGCACTGGCACCGGAACGGAGCCATGCTCACGCGCACTTAGCGTCCCGCGCGCCGGGGTGCGGATAGAATCGGCGCAAGGGAGGGTCCGTCGGAATGTTCACTACGCTGGTTGCCATCATCGCTGCGCTGGTGCTGGGTCATGTGGCGCCCGCGCCGGTGGCGTCGCTGCGCCAGTTCCACTGGTTCACGCACTGGCTGGAGTGGCTGGGCGCGCAGGCGGGCGAAGGCGGCTTCTGGCGCGGCCGGCACGGCATCTGGCTCGCGCTGCTGCCGCCGGTGCTGCTGGTGGCGTTGCTGCAGTTCGCCCTGCTCGACCGCCTGCTGGGGCTGGGCAGCCTGCTGTTCGGCGTGGTCGTGCTGGTCTGCACGTGGGGACCTCGCGACCTGGATGTCGATGTGGAATCGGTGCTCGATGCCAATGATGCGCAGACCCGGCGCACGCGCCTGGCGCAGTTGTCGCCGGAGCCCGATGTGGACATGGTCGAGGGCCCGGCGCTCCCGGGCACGCTGATGCGCAGCGCGTTGCGGCGCTGGTTCGCGCCGCTGCTGTGGTTCCTGCTGCTGGGACCGGCCGGTGCGGTCCTGTACCGGCTGGCGGAGCGCGCCGCGCTGGCCAACGCTTCGGTCCTGCCGGTGGACAACGCCACCGGTGCGCGCACCCTGCTGCAGTGGCTGGAATGGCCGGCAGCGCAGCTGATGACCTTGGCCCTGGCCCTGGCCGGCAACTTCGACCTGGTGTTCCGTGCCTGGCGCGCGGGCGGCGGGAACCGCTGGCAGGCACGGAGCGTATTCCTCGAAGCCGCCGGCCGTGCGGCCGTGCGCGGCGAACTGGCCGAAGAGGCCGAAGACTACCTGCGCGACGGCCAGTCGCCGGTCACCGGCGACCTGGTCGAACTGCGCGACGCGATGAGCCTGCTCTGGCGGATGCTGCTGCTGTGGCTGGCATTGCTGGCGCTGCTGATCATCGCCGGCTGGGTGAGCTGACGGCCCGTTGATCGCGTCGTACGCGGCACGCTTCCTGTAGGAGCCCGTCTTGCGGGCGACAAGGGCGTCGGAACCACAGGAGAGTCGCCCGTGCCGAAGGCGTCGCGTCGCCCGCAAGACGGGCTCCTACGGAAAAACGCGGGGCCGGCAGATCAGGCCCCGCGCCGCAGCTGCTGTAGGAGCCCGTCCCGCCGGCGATGCTCCTCAGCCCGGCGCCAGCAGCGTGAACGGGAACCACGGCAGGTTGCGGGCGATCCAATACCCCGGCAGCAACCACAGCCACAGCTTCGGCTCCATCACCACATCCATCAGCGGCCGCAGCAACCGCGGCTGCCAGCCCTTGGACCAGGCCGCCATCAGCGCCATCAGCGGCAGCATCAGCACGCCCAGCGGGTTCATCGCCAACGCGCCCGGCAGGTCGCCATGGACCAGCGCGTGCAGGGCCCGGGTCAAGCCGCAGCCGATGCAGTAGAAGCCGGTGAGCTCGTGGAACATGCACGGCGGGAACGGGCTGCCCGCTGCGTTGGGATCGAACGTGCGCAGCAGCCACACGCCGGCGCCGACCGCCATCGCGGTCGACGCCAGCGCTGCGGTCCACAGCGCGCGCGAGGCGATGGTCGCCACCGTGGCGCTACTGCGCGTGCTGGATCTGCTCGAGCATCTGCTGGTACTCGGCCACGCCGCCGGTCGAGAGGAAGTAGATGTTCAGCAGCAGCCCGATGATCGCCAGCGCGGTGGCGACCCAGCACCAGGTCTTGGCATTGGCCGAGGCGCGGCGCGCGCCGTCGATGTCGCCGGCGCGAAGCAGGCCGTTGACCTTGGCCGAGAACACGATCGCCACGATGCCGACCAGGCCCAGCGGGCAGCACAGGCAGGTGGCCAGCACGGTCGCGATGATCGCCCAGGCCAGGTAGTTGGGAACCGGCTCGTGGACCGGCGCGGCATTCGGGGTGGGCGGCGGGACGTAGCTCATTGCGGTGCCTCCTGGCGGGTCGGGGTGATGGAGCGCGTGTGGTGCTGCAACAGCATGGCCGTCATCGCCCGGATCGGGCGGGCTATTGCCGGAAGGTGTAGCGGGCGTGTTCCCGTGCCTGCGGTTCCCTCCGGGCCGGTCGCCTGCAAGCCTAACCGACCGCCCGGCGGCGGCAAAGCCGTGTTTCAGGCCTCGTCGCCACGCAATTGCCGCACCCGTGCCTCCAGTTGCCCGGCCGTGGGCTGGCCATCCAGCGGCGTGGCCGCGACGACTTCCACGTGCGCGCGGAACCGACGCGGCACGCGCATCCGTCCCAGCCGCCCGCTACCGGCCCGTTCGCTGCGCCGGCTCCACATGCTGGTCCACATGTCGCGCAGGGCCATGGGCACCACCGGCACCGGCCGCCCGGCCGCGGCCGCGCGCTCGAGGATCTTCTCCATGCCCGACTTGAACGGGGCGACCGCGCCGTCCTTGGTCAGCGCGCCCTCGGGAAACAGGCATACCAGTTCTCCGTCGGCCAGGGTCGCGTCGATCTCGTCGAAGGCGCGCTGCATCAGCGCCGGATCCTCGCGCGCGCCGGCGATCGGGATGGCCTTGGCGGTGCGGAAGATCCAGCGCATCACCGGGATGTCGAAGATCCGGTAGTACATGACGAAGCGCACCGGCCGCGGGATGCTGGCGGCCAGGATCAGCGCGTCCATGTAGCTGACGTGGTTGCACACGATCAGCGCCGCACCCTCGTCGGGGACGTGTTCCTCCACGCCGCGGATGCGCAGGCGGTACAGCGCGCGCACCAGCACCCAGCTCAGGAAGCGCATCAGGAACTCGGGCACGATCGTGAAGATCCACAGCGCCACCAGCACGTTGGCGATGGCCAGCGCCAGCAGCACCTGCGGAATGGTCCAGTGCAGCACTTCCTGCAGCACGATCCCGACCAGCGCGGCGGTGACGATGAACAGCGAGTTCTGGATGTTCACCGCGGCGAACACCCGCGACATTTCAGAGGCCGGCGTGCGGCTCTGGATCAGCGCGAACAGCGGGACCACGAAGAAGCCGGTGAACATGCCGATGCCGATCAGGTCCACGACCACGCGCACGCTGCCGGGCTGGTCGAGGAACCCGGCCACGTCCAGTCCGGACACCGGCGCGGCGCCGGAGCGGGCGAAATACAGGTCGAGCAGGAACGCGCTCATGCCGAACGCGCCCAGCGGCACCAGGCCGATCTCCACCGTGCGCGACGACAGCTTCTCGCACAGCAGCGAACCGGTGCCGGTGCCGATCGAGAACAGCGCGAGCACGAAGATGTACAGCGAGGCCGAGTTGGAGACCCCGCCCAGGTTCACCTCCGCATAGGCCGGCAGCTGCGAGGTCAGCAGGGTGCCGAAGAACCAGAACCAGGACACGCCGAGGATCGCGTTGCGCACCGCCGGCTGGCGCCGGGCCATGCGCAGCACGGCCAGCGATTCGGGCAGCGGATTCCAGTTCACCTTCAGCGCCGGCGCACCGGCGTCCACGCGCGGGATGCGCCGCGCCACCAGGTTGCCGAACACTGCCAGCAGGATGATGGCCGTGGCCGCGACCACCGGACCCCGGGCGCCGGCGAGCTGGAAGATCAGCCCGCCGGCGATCATCCCGCACAGGATCGAGATCGAGGTGCCCATCTCGACCAGGCCATTGCCGCCGGTCAGTTCCTCGGGCTTGAGGATCGCCGGCAGCACCGAATACTTGACCGGGCCGAACAGGGTCGACTGCATCCCCGTGCAGAACAGCGCCACCAGCAGCACCGGCATGTTCGTGGTCAGGAAGCCGATCGCCGCCAGCGACATGATCGCGATCTCCATGGTCGTGGTGATCACGATCAGCCGCTGCTTCTCCAGTTTTTCGGCGACCTGGCCGGCGATGGCCGAGAACAGGAAGTAGGGCAGTATGAAGATCGCCGGCGCCAGCATCGCGTACAGCGAGCGCTCCTCGGTGCTCACGCCCAGGAAGAACAGCAGGCCGATGATGGCCTGGCGGTAGACGTTGTCGTTGAATGCACCCAGCGCCTGGACGATGAAGTAGGGCAGGAAGCGGCGCTGGGTCAGCAGCGCGAACTGGCTGTGGCCGGACATGCGGGTCTCCGCGGGACTGGCGCGGAGCCTAGCAGACGCCGGTGGCAACGTTGCGTTCCACCGGCCCTGCCGCGCCGCGCCGCCGATTGGTTACGCTGCTCCTGTAGGAGCCGGCTTGCCGGCGACCGCCACGGGGAACCGGCCGCCAGCGATCCGCCAGCCGTGGCGGTCGCCGGCAAGACCGGCTCCTACAAGGGAATCCTGCGGAGTCTGCGATGCACACATCCCTCATGCCCGCCGCCTTCCTCGGCCACGGCAGCCCGATGAACGCGCTGGAACGCAACCGCTTTACCGACGCCTGGCGCGACTTCGGCGCCTCGGTGCCGCGTCCGCGCGCGATCCTGGCGGTGTCGGCGCACTGGTACGTCAACACCACCGCGGTCACCGCGATGCCGCGCCCGCGCACCATCCACGACTTCTACGGCTTTCCGCCCGAACTGTTCGCGGTCGACTACCCGGCGCCGGGCCTGCCGGAACTGGTGGAGGAGATCGCCGATGCGGTCGTGCCGGACAGCGTCGGCGCCGACCTGGACGGCTGGGGCATCGACCACGGCACCTGGTCGGTGCTGGTCCATGCCTTCCCGAAGGCGGACATCCCGGTGGTGCAGCTGTCGATCGACGCGCGCAAGCCGCCGGAGTGGCACCTGCGGATGGGCGCCCGGCTGGCCGCGCTGCGCGAGCGCGGCGTGCTGGTGGTCGGCAGCGGCAACGTGGTGCACAACCTGCGCGCTATCGACTGGCAGCAGCCCGACGGGGCGTTCGACTGGGCGCAGCGTTTCGACGAGACTGCGCGCGAGCTGATGCTGGAGCGGCCGCAGGAGATCCATGCTCTGGCCGCGCACCGCGACTTCCGCCTGGCCGTGCCCACGCCGGACCATTTCCTGCCGCTGCTGTACATCGCCGGGCTGGCGACCGCGTCGGAGCGGCCGGCGAAGGTCCTGGTCGACGGCTACGCCTATGGTTCGCTGTCGATGACCGCCTACACGCTGGATGCGCGCTGCCCCGAGCTGCACGACGGTCCGGGTTCGGCCGCGCTGGAAACGATGCTGCCACCCGAGGCCGCCAACGTGTAGCGCGGGCTCGGCCCGCCAGCGAGGTCTGAACAGCTGTCGTCATTCCCGCGCCGGCGGGGATCCAGTGACTTCAAGCTCTTGAAAGCGAAGGCGCCAGGTTCGCGCCTGCGCGGGGGTGACGAGCAAAAATCGGGTTGTCCGGATCTTCCTCAGGCATCTGGCGTCGCAGTGAGCGAAGCCGGGGCAGCGGGGCGGGCCCCGCTCTACGGGGATGCTTCGCGTTCGATCGCGCGCCAGCCGATGTCGTGGCGGTGGAACTCGTGTTCCCAGCGGATCGCGTCGACGCCGGCATAGGCGTTGCGTTGCGCATCGGAGACCGAATCGCCCAGCGCGGCCACGCACAGCACGCGGCCGCCGGCGCTGACCACATTGCCCCGCGCGTCCAGTGCGGTGCCGGCATGGAACACCTTGGCCCCGGCCGGCACCGCGTCCAGGCCGGCGATGGCGTCGCCGGTGACGGGCGTCTCCGGGTACGGCCGGGCGGCCATCACCACGCCCAGCGATGGACGCGGGTCCCACTGCGCGTCCACTTCGTGCAGGCGGCCGTCGATCGCCGCTTCGACCAGTCCGACCAGGTCCGACTGCAGGCGCAGCATCACCGGCTGGGTTTCCGGATCGCCGAAACGTACGTTGAATTCGATCACCTTCGGCGCGCCGGACGCATCGATCATCAGCCCGGCATACAGGAAGCCGGTGAACGGGATGCCGTCGGCGGCCATGCCGGCCACGGTCGGCTCGACCACCTCGCGCATCACCCGCGCGTGCACCTCCGGGGTGACCACCGGGGCGGGCGAATAGGCGCCCATGCCGCCGGTGTTGGGGCCGGTGTCGCCGTCGCCGACGCGCTTGTGGTCCTGGCTGGTGGCCATCGGCAGCGCCGTGCGGCCGTCGACCATGGAGATGAAGCTGGCTTCCTCGCCGTCGAGGAATTCCTCGATCACCACCCGCGCGCCGGCATCGCCGAAGGCGTTGCCGGAGAGCATGTCGCGCACCGCGGCCTCGGCTTCCTCCAGCGTCATCGCCACGATCACGCCCTTGCCCGCGGCCAGGCCATCGGCCTTGACCACGATCGGCGCGCCCTTGTCGTGCAGGTAGGCTAGCGCCGCATCGACATCGGTGTGCACCGCGTAGAACGCGGTCGGGATGCCGTGGCGGGCGAGGAAGTCCTTGGCGAAGGCCTTGCTGCCCTCCAGCTGCGCGGCCGCGGCGGTGGGGCCGAAGATGCGCAGGCCGGCGGCGCGGAAACGGTCGACCACGCCGGCCACCAGAGGCACTTCGGGACCGACCACGGTCAGCGCCACGGATTCGTCGCGGGCCAGCTGCAACAGCCCGTCGATGTCGGCGGCCTTGACCGGCGCGTTGCGGCACCCGGCCTCGGTGGCGGTGCCGGCATTGCCCGGGGCGACGATCACTTCCGACACGCGTGGCGACTGCACCAGCTTCCACGCCAGCGCGTGCTCGCGGCCGCCGGAACCGATCACGAGGACTTTGGACATTGCGTGCAGGCCCAAGGGAGAGGGGACCGCGATTCTAGCGTGACGGTGCGACTTCCCGCTCCGCGATGGTCTCCGCCCTGCGTCGTCACCGCGAAGGGGGAGGCGCTTTACAGCAGCCGAACGGCTGATCATCCAGTGCCCTGCTGCACGAGCGGTGGCGAAGCGGAAGCCGCCGGGTCCCGCCTTCGCGGGTGCGATGGTGTGGAGGAGCGATGGCGTCGCGGCCGCCGGATGCCGATGCCGGATCGGCCAGTGCAGCACCGTGGGCGCCGAACCTAACGAGGCTCGGACATCCAATCGTTCTCGTGGTGGCCGAAGCCCGGGTGCAGCACCACCTCGCCGGCGGAGCCCGCGTCGGTGAAGCGCAGCGCCTGGAATGCGTCCGCCGGCGCGCCGGGCAGGGTCAGCAGCGGGTCGGGGCGGAAGCCGAAGCGGGCGTAGTAGGCCGGATCGCCGAGCACCACGCAGCCGTTGGCCTCGCGCTCCTGCAGCAGGCGCAGGCCGGCATGGATCAGCGCGCCGCCGATGCCATGGCCCTGGTCGGCCGGTGCCACCGCGACCGGGCCGAGCACGTACCAGCGGTCGCCGTCGCGCGAGGGCCGTGCCGGCGAGAACGCGATGTGGCCGGCGATGCGGCCGTCGATGTCGGCCACCAGCGACACCGCCAGCGCATGGTCGGCGCGCAGCGTGTCGACGGTCCGGGCTTCCAGCTTGCCTTCGCCGGGCACGCCGGCGAACGCCGCGAGCACGACGTCGTGGATGGCGTCGATGTCGTCGCGGCTTTCTTCGCGGATCCACATGGCCATCGCCTCCCTGGCTGGACTGGCTGCCAGCCTAGCCCACCGGGCGCCGGCCGGCATCAACGACCGCGCCGGAACCGCATTCAGTGGCGGAAGTGGCGCACCCCGGTGAACACCATCGCCAGGCCATGCTCGTCGGCCGCGGCGACCACCTCGGCATCGCGCATCGAGCCGCCCGGCTGGATCACCGCCTTGATCCCGGCCGCGGCGGCCGCGTCGATGCCGTCGCGGAACGGGAAGAAGGCGTCGGAGGCCATCACCGAGCCCTCCACCACCAGGCCCGCGTCGGCGGCCTTGATCCCGGCGATGCGCGCCGAATACACCCGGCTCATCTGCCCGGCGCCGACGCCGATGGTGCGGCTGTCCCTGGCGTAGACGATCGCGTTGGACTTGACGAACCTGGCGACCTTCCACGCGAACAGCAGGTCGGCGAACTGGGCCTCGGTCGGCGCCAGCTTCGTCACCACCTTCAGTTCGCCGCGGGTCATGCCGCGGTTGTCCGAGGACTGCAGCAGCAGGCCGCTGCCGATCCGCTTGCTGTCGTAGTTGTTCATGCCGTCGCCCGCGGGGATCTCGAGCACGCGCACGTTGGCCTTCTTCGTCGCGTAGTCCAGCGCGCCGGCCTCGTAGCCCGGGGCGATCAGGACCTCGACGAACTGGCGGTCCAGGATCGCCTTGGCCGTGGCCGCATCGAGGGTGCGGTTGAAGGCGATGATGCCGCCGAAGGCGGAGGTGGGATCGGTCGCGTACGCCTGCTCGTAGGTGTCGGCGCAGGACGCGCCGACCGCCACGCCGCAGGGATTGGCGTGCTTGACGATCACGCAGGCCGGCGCGTCGAACTGGCGCACGCATTCCCACGCGGCGTCGGCGTCGGCCAGGTTGTTGTAGCTCAGCTCCTTGCCCTGCAGCTGGCGGAAGGTGGCCAGCGTGCCCGGCACCGGCCACAGGTCGCGGTAGAACGCGCCGGACTGGTGCGGGTTCTCGCCGTAGCGCAGGTCCATGACCTTGACGAAGGTGGAGTTCATCTGCGCCGGGAATTCCGCGCGCACCGGCACCGCGGCGGCGGTATCGGTCACCGCCGACAGCCAGTTGCTGATCGCCGCGTCGTACTGGGCCACGCGGTTGAACGCGGCCACCGACAGGGCGAAGCGGGTGGTTGCCGACAGCGCGCCGGCGTTGGCCTGCAGTTCGGCGACGACGCCGGCGTACTGGTCCGGTGAAGTCGCCACCGCCACGCGGGCGAAGTTCTTGGCCGCCGAGCGCAGCATCGCCGGGCCGCCGATGTCGATGTTCTCGACCGCGTCGGCCAGCGTGCAGCCGGCCCTGGCGGTGACCTCCTCGAACGGATACAGGTTCAGCACCAGCAGGTCGATCGCGCCGATGCCGTGCTGCGCCATCACCGCGTCGTCGACGCCGGCGCGGCCGAGCAGGCCGCCGTGGACCAGCGGGTGCAGGGTCTTGACCCGGCCGTCCATCATTTCCGGGAAGCCGGTGACCTCGGACACGTCCTTCACCGCCAGCCCGGCCTCGCGCAGCGCCCTGGCGGTGCCGCCGGTGGAAAGCAGTTCGACGCCCTGCGCGGCCAGCGCGCCGGCCAGTTCGAGCAGGCCGGTCTTGTCGGAAACGGACAGCAATGCCCGGCGCACGGGCAGGAAATCGGCGGTCATGGGGAGAGGCGGTGCGGGGAAAGGAGCGGAATTATAGCCGCCCGGCCGCCGCCAGCCCGGACCGCGCGCCGCCGCGGCGACGCAGCCGTCTCAGGCCAGGCCGTAGTCCTTCAGCTTCTTGCGCAGCGTGGCGCGGTGGATGCCCAGCAGCGCGGCGGCGCGGCTCTGGTTGCCTTCGCAGTGGTTGAGCACTTCCACGAACAGCGGGATCTCCATTTCGCGCAGCACGATCTCGTAGACGTCGTTGGCATCCACGCCGTCCAGGTCGCGCAGGTAGCGGCGCACCGACAGGGCCACGTGCTCACGCAGCGGCGGACGGGAAGTGGTGCGGCCGGCGTCGGCGCGGGAGGTGGCGTTCTGCTGCACGGGAGTTCCGGAGAATTGCGGGCGCCGCTTCGAAGCGGGCAGGGGAGTCTAGCGCGGGAATCCGGTCGCTGCCATTGGCCGCCGGCGCCGATCGCGCGTTCAGCGGAACTCGAACGAGAACGCCACCGTGCCCGGCGCCGGTTCCTGCACCATGAAGGTGACCTGCGCGCTCTGTCCCGGCGACAGCGTCGTCGTCGGCGCGGCGCCGAGATAGTCGGCCGGCTGGAACACGCGGCTGCCGAGCACGCGCCCGTCGGCATCCGACAGTGCCAGTTCCAGCGCCGGCCAGGCCTGCGCCCAGCGCGCATCGTTGCGGAAGGTCGCGTCCACGCGCAGTGCGCCGGCCGGTTGCGACGCCGGTCGCACTTTGCGGTCGAGCATGGTGAACGCCTCCGGCTGGTGCCATGGCGGCAGGCTGCAATGCAGGGTGCCGCACACGGCTTCCACCAGCGGGCGCCAGCGTGGGTCTTCGCCCAGCTTCGCGCGGTCGGCGAGCAGGATCTGCAAGGCCAGCAGCAAGGCCAGCAGCGCCATCAGCGGCCAGCGCCAGCGGGTCCAGCGGCCGCGCACGGTCCGCGCGGCGAACGTGGCGGCGGGTGCTTCCGGTGCGGCGGCGGGTACCGGCTGCATCGGCCGATCCGGCCCGCCGTCCGCATCGGTTTCCATCGGCCCGACGGCAGGTGTGGAAGGTGTTTCCGCTTCGTCGGCGGAGCGGGCGTCATCGGGGAATGCGGCGAGGCCGGATCCCGGGCCTGCGTGCGTGGACGTGCCGATTGCGCTGTCCGCTCCAGGTGCGTCGACGTGCATGCCGTCGCCGCCGCCAGCGATGTCCGGATCGTGTCCGGGCGTTGTCCCGGAGGCACCGGTCGCCGCCGCTTCGATGTCCTCCTGCAACGGCCGGCCGCAACGCGGGCAGTCCGGCGGCAGCGGCCGCAACTGCGGATGGTGGGTGACCAGGAACTGGCAGTGCGGGCAGGGAACGAACATGCGGCCTATTCAAGCATGCCGCCAACGCGTGCGCACCGCGTCGCTCAGCGGCGCACGCCTTCGATCCGCACCCAGTCCTCGTCGGTGGCGACCTGTAGCCGGTCGAACCAGGCCGCGTAGCGCTGCAGCAGTTCGCCTTCCTGGCCCTGCAGGATCCCGGACAGGGCGATGCGCCCGCCGGGCGCCACGCGCGCGGCCAGCACCTCGGCCAGCGCGTCCAGTGCCGAGGCCAGGATGTTGGCCACCACCACCGGATAGGTCGCGGCCGGCTCGTCGTGCGGCAGGTACACGGCGAAGCGGTCGTCGACCGCGTTGCGTTGTGCGTTGTCGGCGCTGGCCAGCAGCGCCTGCGGATCGTTGTCCACGCCCACCGCCGCCGCCGCGCCCAGCTTCAGCGCGGCCAGCGCGAGGATGCCCGAGCCGCAGCCGAAGTCGAGCACCCGCGCCTCGCGCAGCACGCCGTCGCCGGCCAGCGCGTCCAGCCAGCGCAGGCACAGCGCGGTGGTCGGATGGGTGCCCGAGCCGAACGCCAGGCCCGGGTCCAGCCGCACCACCGCCGCATCGGCGTGGTCGGCGTCGGCGGGCAGCTCATGGTTCCAGGGCACGATCCAGGTGCGCTCACCGAAGCGCATCGGCCGGAACTGGTCCAGCCAGGCGCGTTCCCAGTCCTCGTCCTCGACCTTGCGGAACGCGGCGCCGGACCAGTCCAGGCCCGGATCGAACGCATCGAGCGCGGCCAGCAGCGCCAGCGCATCGGTGCCGGCATCGAACAGCGCGGTCAGCACCAGCGATTTCCATACCGGCGTCTGGCCCACGCCCGGTTCCAGGATCGCGCGCTCGTTGGGCGTGTCGGCGTCGGCGTCGAGCAGGGTGACCGACAGCGCGCCCACGTCCTCCAGCGCGCGCTCGTAGCGCGGCTGCTCGGCCTCGGTGCTGTGCAGGCTCAGTTCCAGGTAGGGCATGTCGGCGGCGGCGCGGTGGCGGGCGCCGATTGTCTCACGCGCCCGCACCGCCTTCTTCTGTAGGAGCCCGTCTTGCGGGCGACCCGGGGTGTTGGAACCACGAGTGCGTCGCCTGCGCCGACCGCGTCGCGTCGCCGGCAAGGCCGGCTCCTACAACATCAGCGTCCGTCGGCTTTTCTGTAGGAGCCCGTCTTGCGGGCGACCCGGGCGTCGGAACCACGAGTGCGTCGCCTGCGACGACCGCGTCGTGTCGCCGGCGAGACCGG
>Ga0160472_100178_pt1 | contig 84807 bp, 83 predicted proteins | sample HID1973M_E11MG_FD_108267 | JGI IMG/M metagenome (GOLD analysis project Ga0160472, IMG submission 108267) | Enriched mosquito-associated microbial communities from UW Madison campus, WI, USA - HID1973M_E11 MG | ecosystem: Host-associated > Arthropoda: Insects > Digestive system > Unclassified ... | reverse complement strand
GACGCCGCTCGGCCACGTCGATGGCTACAAGGACGGCAAGCCCGCGGGCGATCCTCGCAAGCTGACCTTCGTCTGCGGCAAGCAGGCGGCAATCGGGAAGCTGTGACGGGCGTCGGTCGGCGAAGCTGAAAAGTCGGGCCGACCGATCGACAACCGTCGCGGAGCGCCGCGCCAGGGCTGGGAACAGCCGGGCGTCGGCGCTTTTTTCGTTGGAGGGACGAACTGGGACTTGCGAAGTGCATTCACGGAAGTCGAGTCGGTGGTTCCGATGCTACCGGGTACAACAGGAGGATAGGCCCCTCCAGCTTCTACGCTTCCCCCTGCCCATACACCGTCGTCATATGGCTATCCAGTGACGCCAGTAGCACCGCATCCTTCATGTTTCCCAATGAAGACGCGGCCATATATCCTCGCATCTCGCCGGCACACGCAATGGCCGCTTCCACTTCACTCATCGCAAGAATCTCGGCCGTCATGCTCGCTGCCATGACGTATAACGCCTCGGGATCCGGTGCATGCATGTCGCGCTGGCGTTGCCGGGCGAAGATGTCCCCAAACGACTCGAGCAGTTCGGCGCAGTTGAAGCTTCCTCCCATCGTCGTGCTGTAGTACCAGAACTGCTCATCGTCGTCGACCTCCAGTTCGCCCCCCTCCTGAATGTGTTGCAACATGCTTTCAAGCGGCGCAAAGAGCTTGTCGAGCACCCATGGTTGCAAGCGGCCGGGGAGATGCGCCTCCGTCCGGCGTGGCCGATATGGCTTGCGGGGGCGGCTACTCTTTCCCATCTTTGTGTGGATAGGCAAGGCGGATAACGACAAGGAAAATGATGCCGAGGATTACGAACGCTCGACTCGTCCGCATGACAAACTCCTGCACGTCGGCTGCTGTCATGCGCTTCTCCCGGCGGTTCCCGGTGCCGCTTCCAGCAGCAGATCGAGCACTGCACTACGCAACAGACTGTCGATGGGAAGAATCTCGGTTAATGTCTTGAGTTGACGAATAGCATCGGTGGCTTCGCCGCCAGGACGCGAAGGTGGGGCTTGATGCAAAGGGACTTGGGACTGCACGAACGCTCCTGAAGAAAGCCCGTATACCAACAGCATGAGCCATTGGCTGGGAACAGATGTTTCCCAAGTCATGGAAAGAACGGTCGCAATCTGGCCGGCAGACCGGACGCCGCTCCCATATCAGTGACTTTTTGAGTCTCGGTGACACCACGGTGCCGCTCTCCTGCAACGACATGACAAACAAACTCGAGCAAGCGCTGGCTTCAGACGCATGGCCGATGTCGTGGGTGTCGACCACGTCGCGCTGGGAACGGACATGCTTGGCTTCATTTCCCCGCCTGTATTCACCAGCTACGTGCAGTTGCGATCCCTCGGCAGCGCCTTGCTCGCTGCTGGATTCTCGCAAGCCGAAACCGAGCAGATCCTCGGCGGCAACTATCGACGCGTTTTTGCGGCTTCGGTGGCGAACCAGGACTCGGACGAACGAGCCGAGCGAGCTGCCAATGACTTTCAACATCGCAGGCGGACGCCTCCCACGCCGAGCGTGGCATGCCTCTCGGGAGGCGCGTGCCAACAATCGCCTTCCATCAGGGAAGCGCTGAGAACGAAGGCCCGACACACGCGCTCTCCGCATATTCCGTCAAAAACACCTCGCGATACAGATCTTCACCGTAGCTGGTATCCAGCGGCAGCGCTTCGATCAATCTGAAGGTACGTGTACCGTCCGCCTGCCGCTCCGCGCGCAGGAATTCCACCGAAGCGCCTGGCCGTTCCGCGATACTGTGGGCGAAGTCATACAAGTGGGTCACGAAGTACACCTTGTTGCCAGACTCGAGCAGGGCATGGACGATCTGGCGGGAAATCTCCGAACCTTCCCGCTCGTTGGTCGACGCGAAGGATTCATTGAACAGCAGCAATGCGCTCGGCCGAAGCGAATCCGCGATATCGCTCATTCGGCGCAGTTCCTCATCGAACTTACCGCTCGTCATGGCGTCGTCCTCTTCGCGCTTGTAGTGGGTGAAGAGGCTCGAGCAGAGTTCGCCTGCGAAGGATTCCGCAGCGACGAACATGCCGCTTTGCATCATCAGTTGTGCAAGGCCGACACTGCGCAAGAAGCTCGATTTCCCGCCCTGGTTTGCACCGGTGATGATCACGAGCGCGCGCTGACCGATGTCAACGGTATTGCCGACGACGGCATGCCCCATCTGGAGTGCGAGGCTCGGGTCATACAACATCTCGAACCGCTGCGCGCGCATCCCCGCGTGGCCCGGGACGGGAAAGCAGGATGGCGAACCCATGGCAATCAGCCTTTCGCTCAAGTTGACGCACCCGACATAGAACGCCAATTCCGTGCGCAGCATCTCGAAAAAACTCAGGATATGCTCGGTCGACTGCGCCAGCGCATTGGCGACCAGGTTCAGCCCACGATCGCGCAACTCGGATAGCTCCCGCGCTCCGGCTTCGTCGCGGTCCGCGAGCCGGAATGTGTACGCAGGGGATGACGCCGGAGCAACCTGTCCAGCCATGGAATCCGCGTTTCGTCCGGCTTGCGCAATACGTAGTCGACGCCCTCGTTTCCGGGGCCCAGCCTTGCGCTCTCCAGGACACCGCCCTTCAGCTTCAGGCGGGACAGGTGATCCTCGATTTCCCTGAAGTACGCGTCGCTGAACTCGCGCTGGAACATCGCCAGCAATTCGGTGAAGGCCGGCGACGAGAATGACTGACCATGAGCGTCGGCAATCGACCGCACCTGCCGCAGTATGTCTACCAGCGCCTTCATCAGGTCCAGCGAACTGCGCAGGATGCCGGACGGAAAGTTGATGAAGATGCCGAAATGGAAATGGCGCTTGCCCTCGATGGCCGCGCCAGTCAACCGATAGAGCTCACGCAGGGCATCGGGATTCGCCATGGCATCGCGGAGCGCGGCCTGGCGGTACAGTACCGTCTCCATTTCCATGGAGAAGCTGTCCAGCAGGGCAGTCTGCGCGACATCGTAAATGAGCGGATCCTCGCCGGCCATGGCACGCAGCAGCGTGTCCAGTTCAAGATCGTTCTTGACGTCGGCGATGCATGGACCGAATCTGTGCACCACTTCGAAATCCCGGTTGCGATACATCAGGCAGGCGTTCATGGCTGGAGACGTCCCTTCAACTCGCCGCAGGTCACGCGATACTTGCGCGCCAGCGCCATCGCATAGGCCAATCCATCCGCTGCCCGGCGCTCGACCCGGTAAGTGCGGATGGCCGGATCCGCAGGGTCCACCGCGCTGACGAAACTCGCCATTTTCTCGTTCATGGTGGACAGTTCGCTCAGGAAGGTCACGCAGACACCCAGCGCGTCCAGCGACGACAGGCGCTCCAGCACTTTGGTAGCGAGGAACACGGCGTCCTTGAGCGTGGTGGACGAGAAGATTTCGTTCATGATGATGAGACTGTCCGGGGTCGCCGCCTCCAGGATGTGGTGGATCCTCACGAGGTCATCCTGCAACTTGCCGCGCAGGCTGGTGATGTCCTCTTCCCGCTCGAAGTGCGTGAAGAGCTTGTCGTAGAAGAACAGCGTGGCCGACTCGCCGGGTACCGGAAATCCGAGGCTTCCCAGATAGTGCAACTGGCCGATCATCCGCGCGAACGTTGTCTTCCCGCCCTGGTTCGGGCCGGAGACGACGCAGATGCGCTCCGCACCCTCGAGATCGAAGTCATTGCAAATCAAGGGCTTCTTCTCGGCAACCAGTTTCCCCGCGAGGGCGATATCGAAGCCTCGGGTACAACGGATCGCCTTCGAATACCGCGTGATGGTGGGATAGCAGAATGGCAATCCGGCGCTGCGGAACGTATCGATATAGTCGAGATACGCCACGTAGAACCGGATCTCGCGGTCGAAGCGCGCAATGTGCGGCTCCATGAAGTCGGCATGCGCATCGCAGAAGGCGTCGAGCGCGGCGAAGACTTCCGGATTGAGCAGCGCAACGCGGTCGAGGATCTCCGCTTCCACATGGCCCATGCCGCCGGCTCGGGGAAACTTGACCCGATAGTCCTTGACCGCTCGGCGCCGGAACTTGTCGAACGCGGCCTCCACGGCCGCGCTGTAGTCGATCTCTTCTGCGTAGTGCCGGACCGTGATGCTCGTGCCGCGAATGAGCAGGTTGTAGCGAATCGCCGCCATGTCGGCCTTCAGCCTGGCCGTGCCTGACGCGAGCGCCTGGAATTCGCCGGATCGTACATACCGGTCGAGATGGGCGCCGAGCGCGGCCAGCGCCCGCGAGCCCGTCTTTACACGGTGGAGGCCATCTGCCAACCGGGCGACAGCGCCGCAGTAAGTATCGACGGCTTCGAGTTGCCACCAGCGCTTCTCGTAGTGGTAATAGACCTTCCCCGTCCAGTCTTGCACCTCGCGCATCCGGTGCATGGCCGACAGGAAGGCGTCAACGGTACTCCGCACACCCGGGTTTTCCATGTCGCGCATCGCTTCCTGGCGATACCCTATGGTCGCGTGCTCGGTCACCGCGTCGGTCAGGGGGGCGTAGAAGTAGGGAGCAAGATCGAAATCCTGGCTGCCGACTTTGAGGATGGCGGCCACTACGTGGTCGAGCAGCAAGTCGTGGAAGTGGGGTGGCATGGCGGGCACGGGGCCGCGATCGGCAGCGCCCGGGGCCGGGTACAACACGCTATGGAAGGGAAAGGCGGGAGGTGCCGGAAGCCCGGACAGGCGGGTGGAGGAATCTGGATCGGAATCCTGGATCGTGTCACGCAGCATGTGCGGCTCCCTGGGTCCGTGGCAAGGTCCAGGAATTCGGCGGCACGACATGCCGGGGCATTGACGCCGGAACCCCAGCTTCGACGCGCCTGCACTCCTGGAGTCAGGTTGTGCAGACATCATCAGCCGGGGCGGCGGTTCGTTCGAGCAGGAGGATGTCTTCTCCCTCCGGTCACTATATGCCCGGTAGCGTTCCCCGGCAAGCGAAGGGGGCGAAGGAGGCGAAGGGGGCGAAGCGTAAGTCGTGATGCAAAAGGCACAGCCGGCCGGCGATTTGCGCCGCATGCCGTCCTCAGGCACAATCGCAACCTTGCGGAGATGGCATTCCTCCCTCAACCGCCGGTGCGACCTCCGTAACCGGCTGATGATGCCTACAAGTTCCTGGACAAGGAAGTTGTAGGCACGCGTCCATACGGCGTCCTGCTGTCCAGGTTTGAGTTCTTCGAATCTGGTGACCATGAAGAAAAAGTACGCTCCACCGGAGCAACTGGCCATGCTGCCCTATCTCGGCCGCTGGCTGTTCCTGGGCGCGCTCGTCGGCCTGCTTGCCGGCGCTGGCTCTGCCGCGCTCCTCTTCGCCCTCGACCGGGCGACCGACATCCGCCTCGCGCATCCGTGGCTGCTGTGGCTGCTCCCGCTGGCCGGGCTGGCCGTCGGGCTGATCTACAAGCACTTCGGGCAGTCCGTCGAGGGCGGCAACAACCTGCTGATCGACGAGATCCACGACCCCAAGCGCATCGTGCCCAAGCGCATGGCGCCGCTGATCCTGCTCGGCACGGTGATCACGCACCTGTTCGGCGGTTCCGCGGGGCGCGAGGGGACGGCGGTGCAGATGGGCGGCAGCTTCGCCGACTACCTGACGCGCCTGTTCCGGCTCGACAAGGACGAGCGTCGCATCCTCCTGATGGCCGGCATCAGCGCGGGCTTCTCGTCGGTGTTCGGCACACCGCTGGCCGGCGCGGTGTTCGGGCTGGAGGTGCTTGCCATCGGCCGGCTGCGCTACGACGCCATCCTGCCGTGCTTCATCGCGGCCATCGTCGGCGACCTTGTGCCGCCGCTGCTCGGCGTCCATCACACGCACTACGCGATCCCCTTCGTCCCGCACCTGAATGCGCTGACGCTGGGTGCGGCGGTGATCGCCGGCATTGCCTTCGGCCTGACGGGCATGGCGTTCGCCGAGCTGACCCACCGCCTCGGGCGGCGCCTGAAGCGCGGCATCGCCTTCGCGCCGCTGCGGCCCTTCCTGGGTGGCTGCGTGGTGGCGGGCGCGGCCACGCTGCTCGGCACAGACAAGTACCTCGGCCTCGGCATCCCCACCATCGTCGACGCTTTCCACCACCCGCTGCCCGCCTACGACTTCGCCGGCAAGATCGCCTTCACCGTGGTCACGCTGGCGTCCGGCTTCAAGGGGGGCGAGGTGACGCCGCTGTTCTACATCGGTGCGACGCTGGGCAACGCGCTGGCATACCTGCTGCCGCTGCCATTCCCGCTGCTCGCGGGGCTGGGCTTCGTCGCCGTCTTTGCCGGGGCAGCCAATACGCCGATTGCCTCGACCATCATGGCCATCGAGCTGTTCGGGCCGGAAGTCGGCACCTTCGCCGGCATCGCCTGCGTGGTCAGCTACCTGTTCTCGGGACATACCGGCATCTACCACGCGCAGCGCGTGGGCCATGCCAAGCGGCTGCGCGTACCGGAAGGCCTGCGCCTGTCCGAGGTGCCGGCATTCCAGCAACAGCAGAACTCGATCTCCCTCCCATCCGAAGAAGGTGTCCGCCAGCCATGAGCAAGACCCTATCGCTCAGACTCTATTTCCATCATGCAGCCAAGGCGCATACAGGACGCGGCTGGCGCCGCCTCCTGTCACCCAACCTGGCGCGGCACCTCATGGCGCATGCCAGCAAGGCGGGCATCGAGCAGGCCATCCTGCACAAGGTCCATGCGGGCTATCTGCGCGGTGGCGCACTCCGGCACCATCATGTCGAGGCATCGCATCGACACCTGCCGCACTGCATCGAGCTGATTGACCTCGAATCCAGGCTGCGCCACTTCGTGGCGAATCATGTCGCGCACCTCAAAGACGTCAAGGCCGTCTTCCTGCCATGCGAGGTTCACGAGGCGCAGGCGACGACAGATTGAGCGGCATTCACCGACGAGGAGAAGATCATGAACCTGGCAACGCTTCCCGCGAACGTCACCGAGGACGCGAACAGCGCGACCACCGAGCTTGACGTGGTCATCGAGATTCCGGCGCAAAGCCCCCCGGTGAAGTACGAGGCGGACAAGGCGACCGGGCTGCTGCGTGTCGACCGGATCCTCCCCACCGGCATGCGCTACCCGTGCAGCTATGGTTTCGTGCCCGGCACGCATGCCAAGGACGGCGACCCGATCGACGCCCTCGTGCTGGCGCCGTTTCCGCTGGCGCCGCTATCGGTGATCCGCTGCAGGCTGTTGGGCATGCTGCGCATGACCGACGAGCACGGCTCCGACGCGAAGCTGCTGACGGTGCCGACCGACAACGTCAGCCCCGCGCAGCAGCACTATCGCCAGCTCCCGGACCTTCCCGCCAGTGAGCTGGAAGCCATCGCCTTCTTCTTCGAGCACTACAAGAAGCTCGAGCCGGGGAAATGGGTGCGGATCGAAGGCTGGGCCGGCTATGAGGAAGCCGTGGCGGAATTGCGCGAGGCCATGTCCGATGGACTGGAACGTATCAAGTGCGACGTCGTGGCCGTCACAACGTCGCCGCCTCCGGGATAAGCCATGGTCAGGCTGCCTGCGCCCTACCTGGAGCATGCCCGGACCATCTTTGCCGACATCGATGGCATCCTGGGCCAGGCGCGCCATTGTCTCGATCCGCTGGAAGCGCGTTCTCCATTCCGAACCGATGGCCCGGAGGTGCCGGCCGTCACAGCGCAGGCGCTGCGGGACCAGGGCCTGAGCCTGCGCGAGACCATGGCGACCCTGTTGCGCGAATCCGGCATCAGCCCGATGGCGACGCACCGGAGCTCCCTTGCCGCGGGACGTGCCATGCTGGAGCACGCCATCCTGCTCGCGGATGGCCTCTCCCCCGAGAACTGGCACGCAGCCACTGCACTGACGGACGTCGCGCAACAGGATGCGCGACGCTGGGCGACCCTCGTCTTTTCTGCTCTGCAGGACATGACCTCACAACTTGACGGCGCGGTGGCGCATCTCCCCGTCGCCCTGCCAGCCGCACATTCCACCGGCTCTGCCGACCGCCTGCTGACTCGACTCGATGACATTGCACGGCATCATCAACTGCGACACATGCAGCGCCGCCTCGCGCTGATTGCGAGACGGCGCGGTGCCGGCCTGCGCATCGCGGTGGCAGGCCGGTGCGGCGTCGGGAAGTCGTCCCTGATCAACTACCTGATCGGCGAGCCGGTCCTGCCGGCCGGACCGTTGCCGACCACCTGCGTGCCCGTCTGTTTGCGGCATGGCGCGCGTGCGCAGGGTGACGTGCGCTTCGCCGATGCGGCAAGCCAGCGCATCGACGGGTCACGGCTCGCGGAATTCGCCACGACGCAGGCCAATCCCGGGAACCGGCGCCACGTCGTGTCCATCGACATGGACGTGACCAGCGCGGCCATTCCACCCGACGTCACGTGGATCGACATGCCACCGCTTGCCGACGACGGCTCGGCGATCGCGCGCTACGACTTCCTCGACGAATTGCTGGCCTGCCACCTCGTGGTCGTCGCGGCCAGTGCCACGGTCCCGGTATGGGAGGTCGAAGCGGAACTGATACAGCGCCTTTGCAAAGCGGGAGTGCGCGTGCTGGTGCTCCTCACGAAGGCGGATCTGCTCGAGGAAGACCGGCTGCGCGTGCACGAGCATTGCCAGAGCTGGCTATGGCAGACGACCGGCGTACGGGCTCCCGTGGGCATGGCGGGCGTCAAGGGTCCGCTCTCCCGCCAATGCGACGACTGGCGCGACGCGATCCTCCATCCGGCCATCGCGCAACTCCGGGAGGCGGAACCCGAGACGGACACATTGGCACTGTACGAACTGCGCATGGAGATGCTGTGGGAACTGCAACGGCGCGCCCGTCTGCTGGCACACGCCGGTGACGACGAAGCGCTGTCGCCTGTCATCGCCTCGTCGCTCGCCCTTGTCGATGCGTTGCGGCAGCAGGCGCCGGAGCATACCGAACACATCGAGCAACTCGTCGGGCATGCCGTACGCATCGCCGCCCACAACGCGGTGGGCCTGACCATGGCGGATGGTCCGGTGCTCGACCTCACCGAACTGCTCTCCGCCACGGCCAATGCACTGGTCTCGTCCGAGGCCATGACGTGGTGGAAGCGTCTCCTTGCCCTGCGGGCGGAGATCAGCCTGCTCGTCGTGCGCGGTGCCGACGAAGCCTGGCGCTGGTCCGTGGCAGGTACCCCACTGCCAACGCCGCCGCCCGCTCCGTGCTTCGACTGCAGCGGAACCCTCCCCGCCACGATCCTGCCCCGCCCGCAGATGGTCGAGATCGGCCGCTGGATGGCAAGCCATGCGATCGCAAGGAAGCTGCTCGCCCACGGCGCGGTGGAAAGCCTGCGCGAGCAGATCGCCGACTACCTGCCGAGGCTCGAAGACTGGAGATCCCGCTACCTTGAACAACTCTGCGCTGCGTTGAATTGTGAGCGCACCGAGGCTGCCGGGCGAAGTCCGGCTTCATTCCGGCAGACATTGGCACTTCGGCTGTCCACTGACATTGCGTTTCTGGGTGCCACGCCCGATTCCGCCGAGGCGTCGCTGCAAAGCACAGGACGCCAGTAGGAACAGAGGCAGAAGTTCCTCCAGTCAGGCCGGCCCATCTAGCCCGACCGCCGGTCGCCGGAAAACCGGAGCAGCGCCGCTCGCCAGGCGTCGGATGGCGCCGTGTTCAATCCGTCTCGAAGGCAGCCAAGTCGTGCGCGTTGGTCTGCAACCAGCCACGTTCGGACGATTCCCTCGGGAGCCAGTGGAAATACAAGCGCGAAGTGCTTCATGCACAAGCCTCTGCGTCCGGCCATGGAACGCGCGCGACACGTAGTCATCCCAGCCCTTCGCAGCCGCCAGGCACACGCCGCAGCCAGTCTGCCCTGCCGACAATGCCGGACCGATCCGTGCTGCGAGGGTTGGCACCGGTCCCGTCTCATGCTGATGGCAAGTCCTATGCACAGGAATCTCCGATCCTAGAGAAGCTCCTCACCGGTGCCCGACATGCGCATATTCCGCTGCCCGGCGAGCACGGCAATCGCCGCGTGACCGGCGCGCGTCTCTTCGTCGCTTGCGAGGCCGCGCCGAAGTGCGTCGAACTTGGTGGCGAAACGGCGCATGTCCTCCGCCAGCCGGTTCAGCAGCGCAGCCTCGCGCGCGAGCACGCGTTGGCGGAGTTCGCCGTCCGCTATCGCGGCAAGCAGCAGGCGGTGATGCGGCAGGCAGATCGCGGACAGCGTGTCGAGCGCATGAACGGGGTCGGCTTGCAGGCGTCGGACGAGCGCGTCGACCGCCTGCCGCTCGGCGCGCGCGCGCACCGTGCACAGCGTGCAGCCATGGCCGGTCACGGGTGGCCGGCCGTCCGGCTTGCCGGCATCGTCGGATGACCGGGTGGCGTCGAACAGCCGAGCGGAGAGGCCTTCCAGCAATGGCGGGTAGGCAATGCAGGTGCCGCGCGGGGACGCGAGGCCCCAGTACTGCCAGGTATGCAGGTCGCAGAAGCCTCCCTGTTCAGCGTGCCGTCGCCGCACGTCAGGATCGGTGAGCAGTTCGTACTGGTACTTGCACAGGAAGTCGAAGCAGAGCTTGCCGACGTGGGCGCAGACCTCGCACGGCGCCGGCGTTCCTGCAGAAGCAGATGGCCGCTCGTCCGTATCTTCTGCCGGTGAACGGCGCGCGCCTGCCGGCTGGTCATCCGCAATGCGCTGCGCCAGCGCGTAGAGCTGCTCCCGCAACCGGCCGGCGCTTGTGGCAGGCAACAGTTCGCAGGCGGCATCCTCGACCCGGTCACAGAACCGGAGCAAGAATTCACCGAGCTTTTCGTCGACGAGGAATCGGACCAGCGCGGCCTGCAGCGCGGGGAGTCCGCTAGCCTGCAGGGCAGCGGCGTCCTGTGCGCGCCAGGCATCCATGGCGTCGCGCGCCGAGACCGGGAAGACCTCGGGCTCGTCCGTGTCCGCCTCGGCGCGGAGTTGAGCCTGCACGTAACGCTGCGCTTCGGTCCGCTCGGCTTCGGACACCATGTCCTGCTTGTTCAGGGCGACGAAGATGCGCTTGGCCGCAGCCCTCGCCGTGCGGGCGATGCGTAGCTCCTCGGCGGACAAGGGGCTGTCATAGCTCGTGACGAGCAGGAAGGCATCCGCTTCCGGCAGGAACTCCTCGGTCGTGCGGGTGTTTTCCCAGATCGTCGAGCCGAGGCCGGGCGTGTCGATGAAACAGAAGCCGCGCCGCAGCAGTTCGGCGTTGAGCCGGATCTCCGCGGTGCGGATGCGCTTGAGGTTGCCGGGATTGCGCTGCTGCGTGACGTAGTCCGCCAGGGCATCGAGCGGGATCTCCGCTGGTGGACGCCGCGCTTCCTGATAGCTGACGATGGCCCGCTCCGGGCTGCCGTAGACAACGGTGGTAATGACCGAGGTCAGCGGCAGGATGCCGACCGGCAGGCGCTCCGTGCCGAGCATCGCGTTCATCAGCGACGTCTTGCCGCGGCTGAAGCGGCCCACGACGACCAGGTTGAAGCGGTCCTCGGCCAGCCGCGCGAAGAGTTCCTGCAGCCGGTCGCGACTGCCGGGCGCGGCCTTCTCCGCCTCGACCGCGAGCGACCGGAGCAGTTCGGCGAGGTCGAACTTCACGCGCTCGTAGTCCCGCAGGTTCATCTTGCGGTCCGCTGCGTGAAGTCAGGGCAAGGGGAATCGTGGGAATCGAGCGCTGACGGCGATGCCATGGTCACTCCTGTGACGGCAGGCATCATCATCCCCGTGGGGCGCGGGGGGCGCGCATGGGGCGGTTACGGAGGAATGCCATCTCCACAACGGTGTCTTGATCTTACGCTGGCGTCCCGCCCGCAACAAGGCGCCTTGCGTATTGCCGCAGATGGGCGCATCGCCTTGCACATGTCATCGGCTTCCTCGCTGCCTTGTCTTCCGAAGTACCGTCTTCTATCCTTGGAGACAGGAGATGACATCCTCCTTCAACCGCCGCAAGGCTAATGATGTCTGCCGCGCCCGCTCGCCGGGCATGCAGACGGATTGGTACGCCTTCAGGCCAATGCATGCCCATTGTTGTGTCAGACAAGGACATGCATCATGGCCCACCCGATTCTTCTCGCTTTCTTCCCTGTCTTTCTCGTCGCTCTGGTCGCCTTGAACGCCTGGCGCCGCGCTGCCGTGGTGATGCTCACGTGGCACACCGCGCTGTACCACGCGTCCGTCCGCTAGGAGCCGGCTATGGGAGAAATCTGGCCTGTGGCCGCCCTCTGGCTGGGGCTGGCCCTGCTGGCGACGCTCATGTCGATCTGGCTGCGCATTGCTACCGCGCTGTCGGAGATCGTGGTCGGGACCGTGGCGCAACTGGTGATCGGGGCCCTGATCGGGAAGAGCCTGCTCCAGACCGATGCCTCGTGGATCCAGTTCCTGTCCGGCACCGGCGCCATCGTCCTCACCTTTCTTGCGGGAGCGGAGCTGGACCCGGCCGTCTTTCGCCTGCGCTGGCGCGAGGCGACGGGGGTCGGCGTGATCGGCTTCCTGATCCCCTTCCTCGGCTGCTTCTTCATCGCCCGCCTGGTGCTCGGATGGTCGACGCCGGCAAGCTGGCTGGCCGGCATCGCACTGTCCACCACGTCGGTTGCCGTAGTCTATGCGGTGATGCTCGAGTTCGGCTTGAACAAGACCGACTACGGCAAGACGCTGCTGGCCGCCTGCTTCGTCAACGACCTCGGCACCGTGCTGGCCCTCGGTTTCATCTTCTCGCCCTTCACGTGGCGCACGGCGGTCTTCTTCGGCGGCGGCGCGGTGGCCTTCGTGATCCTGCCGTGGCTGACGCCGCGCTTCTTCCGCTGGTATGGCGGGCGACCATCGGAGCTGGAGGCGAAGTACCTGCTGCTGGTGCTGTTCGGGCTCGGGGCGCTGGCCACCTGGGCCGGGAGCGAGGCGGTCCTGCCGGCGTACCTGGTAGGGATGGTGCTGGCCGGGACGGTCGGCAAGGACCACGCGCTGATCCGCCGGCTGCGCACGCTGACCTTCGGGCTGCTCACGCCGTTCTACTTCATCCGCGCCGGCTCCTTCGTATCGGTGACGGCGCTGACGTCGGCGCCGATGGCGTTCCTTGTCCTGCTGGGCGCCAAGGTCGTCAGCAAGTTCGCCGGCGTCTATCCGGCCACGCGCTACTACGGCTCCCCGCAGCGCGAGGCCCTGTACACCACGCTGCTGATGTCCACCGGCCTGACCTTCGGCAGCATCTCGGCGCTGTTTGGATTGAGCCACGGCATCATCGATCAGGCCGAGTACTCCTATCTGGTCGCGACTGTCATCGGCAGTGCGATCGTCCCGACGCTGATCGCCAACGCCTTCTTCCTGCCATGGCACCTCGTCCACGAGGCCAGGGCACAAGCGCTGGCCACAGCTACCGACGCCGCTGCGGGCGAATAACGGAGATTGCCATGTTCTCGAAGATTCTCGTCCCCTATGACGTCTCGCCCTCCGCCGAAGATGCGTTCGACATGGCGGTCCGGATGCTCAAGGGCGGCCATGGCACCCTGCATGTGCTGTCCGTGGTGCGGCCCATGGAGATCGCCGAAGACGTCGGCACCGAGGCCGACATGGAGCACGCGCGGCTCTATTACGCCGGACACTTCCCGCCCCTCTCGCGGCGCGCGAAGGCACAGGGCATCCATACGGACTTCCACGTCCGCGTGGGACACCCCGGCCAGCAGATCGTCGACTTTGCCGGCGAACTCGGCGTCGACCTGATCGTGATGGGACACCGCGGACGCAGCGCCATCGAGCGCTGGCTGGTCGGCTCGGTCGCCAAGGTCGTCATCGACCATGCGAACTGCCCGGTCCTGATCGTGCGATGAGGCGAGCCATGATCGAACTGACCATTCCCGGCTTCGGCACGCTTGCCCTGTCAACGCTGGCGCTCGACTTCAACGGCACGCTCGCCATGGATGGCCGCCTGCTGGCGGGCGTGGCCGAGCGACTCGACGCGCTCGCGGCGAGTTTGCGGATCCACGTCATCACTGGCGACACCTATGGCACGGCCCAGCGCGAGCTGTCAGCCGTACGGTGCCAGCTCGAATCGCTTCCGCCTGCCGGCCAGATCGAAGCCAAGCGGGCCTTCATCACGTCGCTGCCAAAAGACTCGGTGGTCGCCATCGGCAACGGCAGGAACGACCTGTACCTGTTGCGCTTCGCCCGGCTTTCGATCGCCGTGCTCGGCGGCGAAGGCACCGCGGGCGAGCTGCTGGCCGCCGCCGATATCGTCGTTCCCCATATCCATGTGGCGCTCGACCTGCTGCGCTTTCCGGACCGGCTGAAAGCTACCCTCAGGGCGTAAAGCATGATGACCTTCTCCGAGGCACCCACCCGTACGCTCTCCCCGCCGCTCTCGACCGGCGAGGTGAATTTCCTGTGGTGGTTCATCCAGGGCAGCCTGATGAACGCCCCGGTGCGCGAGGACCTCCGGCGCGGCTGGGGGCCGTGCGAGCGGCACACCCTGGCCGTGCTGATCATCGAGAACGCCCTGCGTCCCCACTATCTCCATGGGCCGGTGATTCTCTTTCACGACCTGATCAAGCGGGCGGTGGCGGCCTACGCCTACGCGTGGCCCCTGCACGACCTGCGCACGCGCCTCGCGCTGACGCCCAGCCGTCCCTGCCACTTCTGCGCGCTTGGCATCGATGCAGCCTCCCGGGGCGACGTACCGCACGACCGCTTCGTCCACGCCGGCGACGAGACCAACCTGCGGAATTTCATGGCCGACACGCATGATGGATGGCGGTCGTGGGTATGCCCGGCCTGTACCGGCAGGAGCGGGCAAGGCGGCATGCTGTGCCGCCGCCATCTCCTCGACGACGGCAAGGCCTGGGACCATCGCGAGTTCGCGAGCCAGCGCGAGAAGCTAGAAGGCCTGGCGGACCATCTCGACCGCTATGAGCGCGCGTTCTCGGTGGACTACCACGGCACCGACAACGCTGCCGATCACGCCGCACTGATCGCGGCCGCCGGCTGGCTGGGCGGGTGGGGCCAATTGTGGAAGTTCTGGACCATGGCGTCGCCGGTTTGCTGCGGCGTGGATGCCCAACGGGAAGGCCGGACTGGCGCCGTGGACGGTCCGCTGCGATGACGCATGCCGTCCCCTCCCTGGCGTCCCACAGCGCTGCCGCCCGGCGCCGGTCGGCGCTGCGCTTTGTCCTGCTGCTGGGGGTGCTGAGCTTCTTCGCCGATTTCACCTACGAAGGCTCCCGCAGCGTCGTCGGCCCATATCTGGCGACGCTGGGTGTCGGTGCCGGGGCGCTCGGTGTCATCGTCGGCCTCGGGGAGTTGCTGGGCTACGGCCTGCGCGTCTTCTCCGGCCGCTTTGCGGATGCCACCGGCCTGCTCTGGCCCACCACCATCGCCGGCTACCTCGTCCAGATGATCTCCGTGCCGCTGCTTGCCCTGACCCACGACTGGCGCTCGGCCGCGTTTCTGGTCATCCTGGAACGCGTAGGAAAGGCGATCCGGAATCCCCCGCGCGACGTGATGCTCTCCCACGCCGGCGAGCGGCTGGGCGGGTACGGCTGGGCCTTCGGCATCCACGAGGCGCTGGACCAGTTCGGCGCGATGTTCGGTCCCCTGGTCGTTGCTGCCGTCCTCGTCTCCCGCAATGACTACCGGCTCGCCTTCGCCGCGCTATGTGTGCCGGCTGTGCTCAACCTCACCTGCGTCGCCGTGGCGCGCCTGGTCTATCCGAAGCCGGAACGCTTCGCGCATCCCAACAGCACCCCGGGCGGTCCTGCGCGACTGCCGAAGGCCTTCTGGCTTTATCTGGCCGCAGCCGGGCTGGTGGCAGCCGGCTTTGCAGACTATCCGCTGATCGCCTTTCACTTTGCCAGCACGCGCTTCCTGACGCCGGAGTGGATTCCGCTGCTCTACGTCGTCGCCATGGCAAGCAGTGGTGGCGCGTCGCTCCTGTTCGGCAGGCTGTTCGACCGCTATGGCTTCCGCGTCGTCATCTGGCTGGCGGCGGTCAACTGGCTGTACGCGCCGCTGGTCTGGCTCGGCGGCTTTCCGGCGGCGTTGCTCGGCGTGGTGGTCTGGGGCATCGGCATGGGCGTGCATGAATCCGTCATCCCGGCGGCCGTCGCGCCCCTGGTCGCCCCAACTCGCCGGGCGTTTGCGTTCGGGTTGTTCACCGCCGGCTATGGTATCTGCTGGTTCCTGGGCAGTGTGGTGATCGGCTTTGCCTACGAGCACGACGTGACCTGGGCGATGGGATTCTGTGTGGCCACGCAGGCCCTCGCCATTCCGTGCTTTGTCTGGGCGCTTGCCGCGATGGGGCGCAGAAAGGCGACGAGGGGCTGATCTAACGCCGTCGGCAATACCCCTGACGATGTCAGAACTGGCGCGCTCTTCCAGTACGACGTGAATCATCTCATCCGCGAAATCCGCGCACGCGAGAGGGCGATTCCCCCCTCGATCTACTGGACCCGACAATACGGCGACTGCTAGCAGGCGAAGCTCCTGAGGAGTCTGCGAAGCGCGTCGTGAGTTTTCGAAGTTAGCTCTACTGCGAACGGGCTTGCGTTTCTCTGTCCGGGTGGTGTCGGCGCAGGCGGTCGCGTCCGAAGCCCAGAGGGGGGCGCTTGATGTGTCGGTGGGATAGACAAAGTGCTTCGGCTCCGTCTCCCCTGTTGGGCATGCCAAGTTGAACGTCCGCGTCGGGCTCTCTCAGACGGATGCCGTGCCGCCGATAAGTGTTGTTAGCGGCACGGCGTTTCAATGGGTAAAACTTCCCGGTCGCCGGACGGGACTGACCCAATGTTAGTGAAATCAAAGGGTGAATTCCCATCTGCTGGATGGTTGGCAGGGTATGGATGATCCGGCCTGGCTCACCGAACGATCTGTCCATCAAGCCGGATGGATGACTCATGTCATTCTCGCTGCTGAACGGTTGATGGCTTGATTTCACTGGCGGCAATGGGGTCGGGTACGGCCGTCACTGCTGTTCGGGCTGAACGACGCTTCCTGGCTCCATCCCCCAACGTGGTCCCGGCGGATGACTCAAACTGGCTGGCAACGGTCCTCCGACATTCCGTGACGGAAGACCGTTTATCGGCCGAACCGGCCCTCGATAAGCGAAGGACTATGGAGCAACATGCGGCCAGTCTGGTGCATCGCTTAGACGTAGGTCTCTTGAGCGACCAATGCGCCCTTGCCACCGTCCCGGGAAGCCGCGAGCAGGTCGAGCGCCACGTCGACGATCATGTCTTCCTGCCCGCCTACCATGCGGCGGCGGCCCAGTTCGGCGAGGATGTCGACGGTCCGCAGGCCGTAGCGCGCGGCGGCGGCTTCGCTGTGGCGCAGGAAGCTGGAGTAGACGCCGGCATAGCCAAGGGCCAGCGTCTCGCGGTCGACGCGGACGGGCCGGTCCTGCAATGGCCGGACGATGTCGTCGGCAGCGTCCATCAGCGCGTAAAGGTCACAGCCGTGATGCCAGCCAGCCCGACCGGCGGCGGCGATGAACACCTCCAGCGGCGCATTCCCCGCACCCGCACCCATGCCGGCGAGACTCGCGTCGATGCGGTCGCAGCCTTCCTCGACGGCCACCATCGAATTTGCCACGCCGAGGCTCAGGTTGTGGTGCGCGTGCATGCCGGTCTGGGTGTCCGGCTTCAGCACCTCCTTGAACGCGCGGAATCGCTCGCGCACGTCGTTCATGTTGAGCGCGCCCCCGGAGTCGACCACGTAGACGCATTGCGCGCCATAGCTTTCCATCAGCTTCGCCTGCTGCGCCAGGGCGGCCGGCGTCGTCATGTGGCTCATCATCAGGAAGCCCACCGTGTCCATGCCGAGCGAGCGGGCGTATTCGATATGCTGGCGCGAGACGTCGGCTTCGGTACAGTGGGTGGCCACGCGCACCACGCGCGCCCCGGCGTCGTACGCGGCGCGCAAGTCGTGCACGGTGCCCACGCCTGGCAGCAGCAACGTCGCCACTTTGGCATGGCGCACGGTGTCGGCCACGGCGGCGATCCATTCGAGATCGGTGTGGGCGCCGAAGCCGTAGTTGAAGCTGGAGCCGGCCAGGCCGTCGCCGTGCGCCACTTCGATGGAGTCGACGCGCGCGGCGTCGAGCGCGGCGGCGATCTGGCGCACCTGCGCCACGCTGTACTGGTGGCGGATCGCGTGACTGCCATCGCGCAGGGTCACGTCGGAGATATAGAGCTTCTTGTCTGCTTGCATGGGAGAACTCCGGTTGCTCAGGCGGCCAGCCGCGTTTGCGCGAGCCGTTCGGCGCAGGCGAGGGCTGCGCTGGTCATGATGTCGAGGTTGCCGGCGTACGCCGGCAGGTAATGTGCGGCGCCTTCGACTTCGAGGAAGATCGAGGTCTTCAGCCCGCTCATCGGGCCGATGCCCGGAATGTTGAGCGGCCGCTCGGGGTCGATGCGCTCGAACTGCACCCGCTGCTTGAGGCGATAGCCGGGCACGTAGGCCTGCACGGCGCGCGCCATGTCCTGGACGCTCGCTTCGATGGCGGCCTCGTCGGCATCCTCCGAGAGCGTGAAGACCGTGTCGCGCATGATCAGCGGTGGCTCGGCCGGGTTCAGCACGATGATCGCCTTGCCGCGCGCCGCGCCGCCCACCGAACAGATCGCCCGGCTCGTCGTCTCGGTGAACTCGTCGATATTGGCGCGCGTGCCGGGGCCGGCCGACTTGCTGGCGATGGACGCGACGATCTCGGCGTAATGCACCTTCGCCACGCGGGACACGGCCGCCACCATCGGGATCGTCGCCTGTCCGCCGCATGTGACCATGTTGATGTTGGTGGCCGACAACTCCTGTTCGAGGTTGACCACCGGCACCACGTAGGGGCCGATGGCGGCGGGCGTGAGGTCGATCACCTGCACGCCGTGGGCCTGGAGCACGTCGTTGTGGCGGGCGTGCGCGCCAGCGGAGGTGGCGTCGAACGCGATGCGGATTTCGTCGAAGCCGGGCAGCTTCACCAGTCCGTCGATGCCTTCCGCCGTGGTCGGCACGCCGAGGCGTTCGGCGCGCGCGAGGCCGTCCGACGCCGGGTCGATGCCGACCATCGCGCCCATTTCGAGATGGCGCGCGTGGCGCATCACCTTGATCATCAGGTCGGTGCCGATATTGCCCGAGCCGATGATGGCGACCTTGTGTCGCTTCGCTGCTTTCATGTCCATGGCTTCTCCTTGTCCTTTTTTTCTAACGTCCCAGGTCCGCCGCCGTGCGGCCCGCGATGCCGAAATCGCTCTTTGGCATCTCGGTGATCAGCACGCGCACGGTCTCGCGGGGTACGTCGATGGCGTCGACGGCGGCATCGGTCAGCGCGCCGATCAGCCGCCGCTTCTGTTCCTCGGTCCTGCCTTCGAGCAGGAAGACTTGCATGATGGGCATTCCGTTCTCCTGGATTTGGGGTGGCGACTGCAATGGATTACACGAAGCGCATCGACACCGTGCCGAGGTGCTGGTAGCGCACCGTCACGCTGTCGCCCACGCCGACCGGGATGGCTTCCGTCACGCCGCCGGTCATGATGAAGGTGCCGGCCGGCAGTTCCTGGCCGCGCTGGCCGAGCATGTTGGCCAGCATCGCCACGCTGTTGGCGGGGTGGCCAAGCACCGCCGCGCCGGCCGCGGTGGCGACCACCTCGCCGTTCTTCTCCAGCACCACGCCGAGGTTCTTCAGGTCGAGCCCGGTTACGCCGCGCGAGGTGCCGCCCACCACATAGCGCGCCGCCGAGGTGTTGTCCGCGATCACGCTCTTGAGGTCGAAGCGGAAGTGCTCGTAGCGCGAGTCGATCACTTCGACGGCCGGCACGACGAAATCGGTCGCCGCCAGCACGTCGCCGATATGACAGCCCGGTCCCTTCAGCGGATGCTTGAGCATGAACGCGATCTCTGCCTCGACCTTCGGGTGGATCAGTTCGTCGGTCGGGATGGCGCCGCCGTCCATGCAGGCGCCGTAGTCGGTCAGGAAGCCGTAGACAGGCTCCGTCACGCCCATCTGCCGCATCTTGGCGAACGAGGTCAGGCCCATCTTGAGGCCGGCAACGCGGTCGCCGCGCGCGATCTTGCGGGCCCGGATGGCGTCCTGGATGGCATAGGCGTCGTCCCAGTCCATGCCGGGGTGGGTGTCGGTGATCTTGCGCACCGCTTCGCGCTTCAGCTCGGCGTTCTCCAGGTGCTCGGCGAGCTGCGCGATGGTCTCTTGGGTGAGGTTCATGATGGATTCCGTCGAAGTCAGATGAAGCGCACGCCGGCAGATCCGATCCCGCCCAGCGTGATGCGAAGCTGGTCGCCGGCCTGTACCGGCACCATGGCGGCGAGGGAGCCCGACAGGATGACCTCGCCCTTTTTCAGCGCGATGCCGAGCCGTCCGAGGGTATTGGCGAGCCACGCCACCGCGTTGGCGGGATGTCCCAGCGCGGCGGCGCCGGCGCCGGTGGCAACGATCTCGCCGTTCTTCTCCAGCGTCATACCGACCGTGCCGAGGTCGAGGCCGCGCGGATCGAGCGCCGCATCGCCCAGTACGAAGACGCCGGACGAGGCGTTGTCGGCCACGGTGTCCTGGATGCGGATCTTCCAGTCGCGGATGCGCGAATCGACGATCTCGAAGCACGGCAGGACGCAGTCGGTGGCGCGCAGCACGTCGGCGTTGGTCACGCCAGGGCCGCACAAGTCCTCCTTCAGCACGAAGGCCAGTTCGCCTTCCGCCTTGGGCGCGATCAGCGTGCTGACCTGGATCGCCGCGCCGTCGGGATGGACCATGCCGGACAGCAGGTGACCGAAGTCGGGCTGGCGCACGTCGAGCATGTCCATGACGACCTTGCTGGTCACGCCGATCTTCTTGCCGATCACGCGCTCGCCGGCATCGAGCCGATGCCGCACCATGGCGAGCTGGATGCGGTAGGCGTCGTCGATGGAGAGGCCCGGCCAGGTCTCGGTCAGAGGCGCGATGGGGATGCGCGTAGCCAGCGCGCGGTGCAGCGTGGCGCCGATCTCCAGAATCTGCGCGGCCGTAAGGGGGGAATTCGCCGTTGTCATGCCGGATCTCGTCACAGTTTCACGCAGACGTTGCGCAGTTCGGTGTAGAACTCCAGCGAATGCACGCCGCCCTCGCGGCCGATGCCGGACTGCTTTGCGCCGCCGAAGGCCGTGCGCAGGTCGCGCAGGAACCACGAATTGATCCAGCAGATGCCGACCTCGAGTGCGCGGCCCATGCGGTGTGCGGTGCCGAGGTCGGAAGTCCACACCGTGGCCGCGAGACCGTAGGGCGTGTCATTGGCGAGGCGCACGGCCTCTTCCTCGGTGTCGAATGGTGCGATATGGCAGCACGGCCCGAAGATCTCCTCGCGAATCACGGCGGCGCTCTCGGGCAGGCCGGTCCAGATGGTCGGCTGTACCCACGCGCCTTCGGATAACGCGCCGGGCATTTGCGGCACGCCGCCGCCGGTGACGACCGTCGCCCCATCCTCCGCCGCCTTGCGGTAGTACGAGAGCACCTTGGCACGATGTTCGAGCGACACGAGCGGGCCCATGCTGACGCCCGCCTCGGCAGGACGCCCGAGCTTCAGCGCCTCCGCGCGGTCCTTCAGCGCGGCGACGAAGCGCTCGAAGATCGGCCGCTGCACGTAGACCCGTTCGGTGCCCAGGCACACCTGCCCGCTGTTCTCGAACGCCGACCGTGCGATGCCGGCCACGGCCCTCTCGAAGTCGGCATCGGCAAACACGATGCCGGGATTCTTTCCCCCCAGTTCCAGCGAGACCGGACGCACGCCGCTGGCGGCGGCCTTCATGATGGCCTCGCCGGTGCGCGTTTCGCCGGTGAAGGTGATGCCGTCGACATCCGGGTGCCCGGTGAGGAACGCGCCCGCCGAGTCCGGCCCGAAGCCGTGCACGACGTTATAGACCCCGGGCGGAATGCCCGCTTCGTTCATCACCTCTCCGAGCAGCGTGGCCGTGGCGGGGGTCTCCTCCGACGGCTTGACCACGACCGTGTTGCCGCACGCTAGCGCGGGGCCGACCTTCCACGTCATCAGCAGCAGCGGCAGGTTCCACGGGCAAACCACGCCGATCACGCCGCGCGGGCCGCGCACCGCGTAGTTGACCGCCTCGCCGCCGTCGGGCGTGCTCATCGTGAAGCTCTCGGTTGGCACGTTCTTCATCAGGTCTGCGAAGACCTTGAAGTTGGCCGCGCCGCGCGGGATATCGACGTGACTGGCCAGGGACATCGGCTTGCCGGTATCGGCGATCTCGGCCTGCAGGAAGTCGTCGAAGCGCCGGTTGATGCCGTCGGCCACGGCATGCAGGCGTTCCACGCGCTGGGCGACGGTGAGCTTGCCCCACGGGCCGTGAAGCGCGGCGCGGGCGGCGTGGACGGCGGCATCGACCTCCGCCTTGCCGGCCTCATGGACACGGCCGATCAGGCTGTTGTCGACCGGGTCGCGGTTGTCGAACAGGCGGCCGGTGCCGACCCATTCGCCGTTGATGAAGTTCCTGAATTCTTTCATGGTGTCTCGCTGGTTCTCTTGTTCTCTTGTTCTCTGGTTCACTGGGGCATGGCGGCGCCGGTCGGCACGGTCAGGTCAGCACGTTGAGGAACGCGTCGTTGAGCTTGCGGTCGTGGTAGAAGATCGCGCGGCCCAGTTCGTCGTCGGTCCAGGTAATGGTGGGCTTGTCGGGATAGGCGATATAGCCGCCCGCGAAGACTTCGTTCCGGTTGCCGGAGGGGTCGAAGAAGTAGATCGTGGCGCCGCGCGTGATGCCATGCCGGGTCGGGCCGATGTCGAGCGAGACGTCCTTCTTCGAGATGATGTCGGCGGCCCGCAGCACTTCGTTCCACGTGTCGAGGTTGAACGACGCGTGATGGAACTTGTTCTTCTCGGGGTGACGGATGAAGGCGATGTCGTGCGCCTTGTTCGAACACGACAGGAACGCGGCGATCTGCAGCTTGTCCGGCCCCGCCACCACCTGCTCCGAGAGCGAGAAGCCGAGTACGTCGCGGAAGAGCCGCACGGTGCCGTCGAGGTCGTCCCCGTACAGCAGGCAGTGGTCGAAGCGGCCGGGCGCCATGCCGCGCAGGTCGTCGGGCCACGGGTCGGGGTTGCTGTCGCCGGTCATGCAGCCGACCTTGTCCTTGTCGGCGAATAGCTCGATCGCATGGCCGGTGGGGATCGTGAAGCGGAAGCGCACGCCGGTGTGCGGATGTTCGCCGGCGGCGATCCACCGGCATTCGGTGGCGAGGCCGGACTGCTCCGCGTCCCGCGCCAGGCGCTCCAGCGTGCGCCCGCTGTCGACGCGGAAGCCCATGTAGTCCATGCCGGGCGTGGCAGCCTCACGCAGCACCACACTGTGGTGGTCGTGTTCGTCCCACGCCTTCAGGTACACGCGCCCTTGCGCGTCGCGCGCGGTTTCGATGAGGCCGAGCACGTCGACGTAGTGCCGCAGTGCCGCTTCGAGGTCCAGCACGCGCAATGCCACGTGACCGGGACGCAATACGCCTGTCAATGCCATGACTGTCTCCTTGGTTGTCGTTCTACTGTTGCTTGTCTTGTCGCCGGTTCAGGGCGCTGCGTGCCGCGTCAGGCAGCGCTTCAGCGGCGCCACCGGGCGCAGCCGCACGTCGCTGTCGGGCACCGCCTTGCAGGCCAGCACGAAGCCTTCGGCCTGCTCGGAATCGCTGACGCAGGCCACGCTCATCTTTCCGGCGTGGTAACGCCCGGCCTCGATGTGGACCTTGCAGACGCCGCATCCGCCGCCGCGGCAGCCGGCGGGAATGCCGCGGCGGCCGAGCGCCTCCATCGCGCGCAGCAGGTTCTGGCCAGGACCGCAGGGATAGCGTTCGCCGCTGCCGGCGATCTCCACGGTATGCACGGGATTGCCCATCGCGGACTCCGTCTAGATCTTGAACAGCGGACTGCGCGCGCTGTTCTGCGCATCGGCGGCCGAGAGGAACTTCTCGGTGTGGATGTCGGCCTCGAACAGCCTGCCCTGCATCAGCGTGCGGATGCACGCCTCGATCATCGGCGGCGGCCCGCACAGGTAGGCCTTGTGGCCCCGGAAGTCGGCGGCGTCGCCGGACGCATACAGGGCATGCAGGACGTCGTGGACGTAGCCGCGCGCGCCTTGCCACGCGCTGTCAGCCGGTTCGTCGGACAGCGCGGGGACGTAGCGGAAGTTCGGGTGTGCCCGGGCGAGCGCCTGGAACTCGTCGTCGTAATACAGTTCGCCGCGGTTGCGCGCGCCCTGTACCAGCGTGATCGGCAGCGACTCGCCGGAAGCCAGCAGGTCGAGGATCATCGCGCGCGGGCTCGACAGCCCGGAACCGCCGGCCAGGAACAGCATCGGCGCGTGCGCCGACTTGCGCACGAAGAAGCGGCCGTAGGGGGCGGAGAAGCGGAGCCTGTCGCCCACCGACAGGTGCTCGTGCAGCCACGTCGTCGCCTGTCCGCCCGGCACGTGGCGGATGTGCAGTTCGACCAGCTCGTCGCCGGGCCGGTTGGCGAGCGAGAACGCACGCGGCTGATCGCAACCGGGGACGTGCAGGTTCAGGTACTGGCCGGCCTGGAAGGCGACATCGGACTGTTTGGTCCGTAGCCAGATGCCGCGGATGGTCGGCGTCAGCGCGCGGGTCTCGACCACCTCGGCCTCGTAGTCGGCCAGCGGCAGGCCGAGCGCGTCGGTATCTTCCTCGATGTCGGCTTCGATGGTGAGGTCGGACTGCGCGGTCGCGCAGCAAGCGAGGCACTGGCCATTGTCCCGTTCGAAGTCCATCAGCGCGAAGCCGGACGCCTCGCCGTGGTCGACCTCGCCGTCCACCACCTGCACCTTGCAGGTGGCACACAGGCCGTGGCAGCAGGCGTGCGGCAGCCATACGCCATTGCGCAGGCAGGCGTCGAGCACGGTCTGGCCCGCTTCGATCGGAATGGTCTGGCCGATCGGTTCGATGGTGAGCGAATACATCGCAATCTCCCTTCGGTGTGCGGTGGAGGCGGTTCAGCTTGCGCTGCCGCCGATGCCGTCGAGGCCGGGCGTGTGGAATCGGATCACTTCCTTGTGGCCGAGGCCGTTCTCGTCGAGCGTCGCGTCGAAGTCAGGCTGCCACGGCTGGCCGCCGCGCTTCCAGGTGACGGTGCGCCAGTCGATGCGGGCGAAGTCGGGGTGATACCCGTAGACGCCCGGCAGGATGTTCTCGACCACATGACGCAGGGGCATCGACGGCGGCAGCGGGAAGGCGTGCGGCGCGCAGAACAGCAGGTGGCGGTCCCAGGCGATGTAGAGCAGCCGGTTGCCGTGGAACAGGGCCTCGCGGTCGGCCGGTTCGAAGGCGTAGGCGCCGATGGCGGTGACGGGCATGTCGTGTCTCCTTGTCTTGTTCGATGGTGGCGATCCGGGTCCGTCTTTCAGGTCCGATCTTCAGCGGACTTGGCCGGGCTGTTGCCCTTCCATGTCTCCCAGTTGCGCTGGTCCTGCGAGCCCTCGAAATCGAGGTTGTCGGCGCCGGGGTTGATGCGATACCACTGCAGCACGTCGTCGAGCGAGGCGCCGCCGCAGTTGCCCTGGAAGATCTGGTGGACCGGCAGCCATGCCTGCGTGTACTTCTCGGGCTCGCCGTCGAAGATGTCCTTGCAGCCGTCGGAGCAGAAGTGGTACTTCATGCCGTGATAGCTGCTCTCGCGGTAGCAGATTTCGGTGGGATCGTCGGGCTCTGAGAACACCATCGGGATCTGGCACGTCTGGCACAGCATCGGCAGCGACGTGTTGTAGAAGCGCTCGCCGGCCTGCTGGCGTTCCTGCCAGTGATCGAGACGCGGCTTGTAGTGCTTCTCGAACGTGTCGGGGTACTTCTGCGCGAGCCATTCCATCTCGTCGGCCTTCGGCACCCATGTGTGGAAGCCGGCCGCGGCGGCGTAGTTGTAGAACGTGCCCCAGGCCTCGTGCGTGATGCGATCCTTGGTGCGCGTGGCGACCTCGTGATACTTCGGCATGCGCAGGCCGTAGCGCTCCAGGTCCTTGAACAGCGCGCCGCCGGCCTGCTCGAAGTACATCTCCCACGCCTCGGCCCACGACATCACGCGCTTCGGCAGCATGTAGTCCATCATCATGCCGACCAGCGTCAGCAGGCGGAAGCCGCGCCAGAACCACTTGTCGAGCCACTTCTGCATGATGGGGATGTTGCCGGGGTCCTGCTCGCACAGGAACTTCACGATTTCCAGGCCGAGCGTCATGTGGCGCGATTCGTCGGACTGGGCCGAGAAGCCGAAGGTGACGGTCGCCATGTCGCCGTTGTAGGCCGCGCCCGACATGAAGGGCATGAAGAGCAGGTTGGTCAGCACGTACTCGAACGAGAACGAGATCGCCGTGATGAACTCGAACGGGCCGGCGCTCATCGCGTCTTCGAAGTACGACTTCGGCACCGACAGGTACCAGACGCGGTCGTGCATGTGGCGCCATTCGCCGAAGCCGTTGAAATACTTGTTGTAGACCGACAGCGTGTGCATCTGCGTCTGGGCGTGGCGCAGTTCGTCGATCGACTGCATCTGCGCCGCCACGCGGGCGCCGGCGCCGCGGAAATGGCGGCCGAGATGGGCGTAGCCGCGATGGGCGGCGTATTCGAGCGGGGTCACGCCGGTCAGAAACAGGCGCAGCGCGTTGAGGTAGCGCGGGTCCGAGACGTTGAGGTGGCCGTTGTTCTGGACGAAGGAGTCGATGATCGCGTACAGCTTGCGCTCCTTCTCCGACTGGTACTTCCAGTAGGCGTCCATCGTCATGCGGAAGGGGTCTTCCCACTTGTCCCAGTCGTGGATGACGATGCCTTCGTACTTGTCGTACGGGAAGACCTTGTCCATCGGGGCGTAGGTGGTGTCCCAGGCGAGGTCTCGCGTCATGGTGGCGTACTTCTCGCGCAGGTTCAGCTTCTTGCGGGCGTCCATGGTGTCTCCGGTGTTCTGCTTGCTCTGTCGTTGATGGGTCACGCGTTCCAGTGCAGCGTAAAGGCGTCGTCGTCCTCGTCGATGTTTCCGCACAGCGAGATCAGGTTCAGGTGGATTTCCTGAAGATCCCACTCGCGCCCGAGTTTTTCGGAGACCAGATCGCGCACGATGGTCAGGCGGCCTGGCGCATCGATCTTGACCATCGCGGGGAACTGCGAGACCACGGCGTGCGGGTTGGCCTCGGTAATCGCCTCGATGATCGGGCGGGTGTCGTCGTTGCTCTGCAACGCGATGTAGACAGCGGCTTCGGTGCTCATGTCAGGTCTCCTCAGGCAGCCAGGCCGAGTTTGGCGAGGCGCTGGTCGAACTGCTCGCGGCACAGCGCGGCCATCTGCGCGCCATCGGTGCCGGTCAGGGCGGTGGCGACCGGCCCCAGCGCTTCGGTCGCGCGGTCGGCGGCGGCGCGTGCCCAGCCCGACAGCAGCAGGCGGTTGGCATCGGATTCCTTCGCCACGGTCTGGACCACGCTGTCGACCCAGCGCGTGTGTTCCTCGCGCCAGTCGTTCATGAACTCGGTCAGCATGGCCAGGCTCGTGCCGCACTCGTGGCTGATGACGGCGTCGGCGTGCTGGTAAACCAGCGGGTACAGCAGGCCGTCGAGCACGAGGTTCTGGGTGACGAAGGTCTCGAACCAGTCTTCGATCACGAAGCTTTCCTCGACAAAGCGGCGCAGCGGCTGCCAGACCTCGCCCTCCAGCCACGCTTCGCGGGCGCGGACCAGGGCCACGCCGGTGTTGCCGTCGAGCAGCAGGCCGATGCGCGACAGATACTGGGCCATGCCGAGGCGGTCCATTGCGCAATACGTGCAGGCCTGCGTGATGGCGGTGCCCCAGCCGTAGTCGGCGCAGTAGAAGTTGTTCATGTTGGCGCCCCATTCGACGTGGCGCAGCGGCAGCAGTCCCTCCGCCAGCCGTGCCTGCCACACATGCGGAAGCGCTTGCAGCAGGCCGCGCTTCTCGACGAAGGCGAAGGTCTTCTCCGTGGCTTCCTGCTGGCGGCCGCGCGTCGTCACGTAGGCGCCGTAGTAGTACTGGCGCGGGTCCCTCAGCGCGTACCAGTCGGCCATCACGATGGCGGTGCGGCGCTGGTCGTACAGTTCGTGGGCGGCGTCCCAGGTGGGGCGATAGTGGAAATTGACTTCCGACTGCACGTCGTAGGTGGCTTCCTGGTAGCGCGAGGCGGGCTTGTCGCCGAAGCGGCGTGCCACGTGGCCGTAGGTCTGGCGCAGCGGCTGGATCTGCTGGGTCTTGATGTCGACTTGCATCGCGGTTGTCTCCTGATGTGTTCTTGTCGGGGATTCAGTCGTGCCGGCGGATCTCGGGGGATTCGGACGGCAGGAAGCGGACGTTGTTGACCGTGCAGAACGCCTCGAACATCGGCGCCGGCATGATCAGGTCGACGTTGATGTCGGGGTCGTCCACGCTGAAGGCGAAATGCACGAAGCCCTCGGGCGTGCGGTGTTCCACCCGCACGTACCGCGCGGTGGATTCGAAGAGGGGGATCGATTGCTGCATCGTCATGGCTGGCTCCTTCGCGCTGCCTGTCGTGGTTCGTGACCGTGGGCGTCTCGTACAGGCTGTATTGCGAAGAGCGTGCCAGCGGCTGGAAAGCACGGTGGCGCAAGGCCCTGCGGGAATTCGAGGAGATCGGGGTGGGCGTTAACCCGTAGCGCGCCGCGCGGCGGCGCTTGATGTAGTGATGAAGCAGCCGGGGCGATTGATCAATTGATCAAGCCGCATCGCCGCAAACATCGCAAGGCCCGGTTCGCGGGCGCCGTAAACGACGATGGCGCCGTGGGGACGGCGCCATCGGTGCATCAAATGATCAAATTGCCCCGATCAGCAGGGCTCGGCAGCGTTGCGCGTGCCGCGTGTCTTCCATCGATAGGCGAGTTGCGGGCGCGTGATGCCGAGCAGCCGGGCGGCCTGGCTCATGTTGCCGCTGGCACGCTCCATGGCCGCCTCCATCAGTACGGTTTCGATATCGCCGAGCGCCAGGTGCTGCTCGGCCATGTGGTCGAGCAGTCCGTGCACGGCGGCGTCGCGCAACTCGGGCAGGGTCCCGCTCGCACCGAGCCGTGGCGCCGCGTCGAGCGCGGGCGCCGCGCTGGGCGGCAGGAACAGATGGTCCGCGGAGATCGGCCCGCCCGGCGTGGCGAGGATGACGCCGCGCTCGATGACGTTCTCCAGTTCGCGCACGTTGCCCGGCCAGTCGTGCCGGCGCAATTCGGCCAGCGCGCGGTCGGTGATGCCGAAGATCTTCTTGCCGTGGCGGGCGCTGTAGCGCGCGACGAAGCGCTCGGCGAGCAGGCGGATGTCGTCGAGCCGGTCGCGCAGCGGCGGGATCGTGACGGGATAGACGTTGAGCCGGTAATAGAGGTCCTTGCGGAAGGTGCCGCGCTGCACGGCGCCGGCCAGGTCCACGTTGGTGGCGGCCACCAGCCGCACGTCGACCTTGCGCGTGCCGGTGGCGCCCACGCGTTCCACTTCGCCCTCCTGCAGCACGCGCAGCAGCTTGGACTGCGCGGGCGGCGACAACTCGCCGAGTTCGTCGAGAAACAGCGTGCCGCCATGCGCGCGCTCGAAGCGGCCGGGACGCGACTGGTTGGCGCCGGTGAACGCGCCTTTCTCCACGCCGAACAGTTCGGATTCGATCAACTCGTCGGGGATGGCCGCGCAGTTGACCGCGACGAACGGCATGTCGGCACGCGAACTGACCGAGTGCAACGCCTGGGCGAAGCGTTCCTTGCCGACGCCGGTCTCGCCGAGCAGCAACACGGTGACGTTGCTGGCGGCGGCACGCTGCAGCAGGTTCCAGGTCGCACGGAAGCCCGGCGACATGCCAACCAGATCGGCCGGCTGCACGTCGACGCGTTGCAGGGCCCGCAGGCTTTCGACTTCGCGCTGCAGGTCCATCAAGGTCTCGATGACGGGATCCGGCTGGTAGACGCGCAGCGCCTCCTCGCCGTCGTCCCACGCTTCGACCGGCTTGCCGACGATGCGGCAGTGCGCATGCCCGCAGGCGATGCACTCGACTTCCCGGTAGAGGATGGTCTTGCCCATCAGCGCCGACGTGTAGCCTGTGGCGTAGCCGATCTGCATCCAGCACGCCGGCTGGTCGGCGGTGCCGAAGAAGCGGCGGTGGACGTCGCCCTCGAACGAGTCGTGCCAGAGGAATTCGCCGTCGTAGATGCCCGCCGCAATGTCGATGTCGACCTTTACCGGCGTGACGCGGACCACGCCCTCGATCGTATGCAGGCAGGGGCCGATCTCGAGTTGGCCGAAGTCGCTCTGGCCCGGGCGAAGCTGCCTGGCGAGCTCGGCGTCGCGCATGCCGGAATGAAAGCCCATGCGCATGAACAGGCCGCGCGCGCGCTCCACGCCGAGGGTGTCGATCAGTTCCTTGCGCAGCGCGCCGAGTGCGGCCGTGTGCAGCAGGATCATCCTCTGCTCGCCCAGCCAGATGGCGCCTTCCTCCATGTCGAATCGCAGGCGGCGGGCGAGCCCGGCCAGACCATCGCGCATGGTGGCCGAGAACTTGTCGGTTGTGGTGGACATTGTCTCCTCTCTCCGCGGCGGGATTGGTTTCCCCCTCGCGTGTTTTGACTCCTTGGCAGGCACATTATGTGCCAGTCGCCGGCGATGTGGAGAAGGGGCCGGGAACGGCGAGCCCCTGGCGTACTACGGCGGCCATCCGGCGCACCGGTGCGACCCCCGCGGTGACCTGTTCGTTCCGGCTTTCGCCGCCAGGTGACTTGATCAAATGATCAAGCGGCGATGGCGCTTCACCATTTGATGAAGTGCGGGCCCGGTCCGGCCTCAGGGTTTCTCCGGACGGTGTTGCGCCATCCAGGCCGTAGCGGGTCCGGACGCCTCGGACTTCCCTTATGCCGGCATGCGTTGGCATGGACTTCGCTCTTCCTGTCGCGCAAGACAACAAACGCGGGCCACTCCCGCGAAAAACAGGAGACGATCGAGATGACTTTCCCCCGCTTCCGGGCCACCTGCGCCGCCGGCCTGGCCGGCGTGGCACTGGCCCTCGCCGCCGGCACCACCATCGCCGCGCCAGTCACGCCGTCGGCAGCCCCGCGTCCCAACATCCTGCTGATCGTTGCCGACGATCTCGGCTACTCCGACATCGGCGCCTACGGCAGCGAAATCGCCACGCCAAACCTCGACCGGCTGGCTCGCTCGGGCATCAAGCTGACGCAGTTCTATGCGTCGCCGTACTGCTCGCCGACGCGGGCGATGCTGATGTCCGGCGTCGACCACCACCGTGCCGGCTTCGGCAGCATGGCCGAACTTCTGACGCCGGCGCAGCGCAGCCAGCCCGGCTATGAGGGCTACCTGAACACGCGTGTCGCGCCGCTGCCGGCGCTGCTGCGCGATGCCGGCTACCACACGTACATGGCCGGCAAGTGGCACCTTGGCACGACCGAGGAAACGAGTCCGGAGGCGCGCGGCTTCGAGCAGTCATTCGCGCTGGTGCAGGGCGGTGCCAGCCATACCGACCAGACCGGCATCATCACCGACGATCCCGACAAGGCGCCCAGGGCGATCTACCGCGAGAACGGCAAGCCGGTCGGCCTGCCGCCGAACTTCTATTCGAGCACCTTCTACGCCGACCGGATCATGCGGCAGATCGGCAGCAACCGCGCGGACGGCAAGCCGTTCTTTGCCTACCTTGCTTTCACCGCGCCGCACTGGCCGTTGCAGGCGCCGGCGGAATACATCCGCAAGTACGAGGGCAAGTACGACGCCGGCTACGACGTGATCCGCGAGCGCCGTCTCGCCCGCATGAAGCAACTCGGACTGGTGCCGAAGGATGCGCGACCGTACGAGGGTAGCGGCGTATGGCCGGAGTGGAGTGCGCTGAGCCCGGTGCAACAGCGCATCGAGGCGAAGCGCATGGCGGTCTATGCGGCCATGGTCGAGCAGATGGACGCCCAGATCGGTCGCGTGCTGGCCTACCTGAAGGCGAACGGGCTGTATGACAACACGCTGGTCTTCTTCATGTCGGACAACGGCGCCGACGGCAACAGCGTGCTCGACGAAGCCGCCAACCGCGAATGGGTGCGCCGCCACGCCGATAACAGCCTTGCCAATACCGGATTGCGCGGCTCGTTCGTCGAATACGGTCCCGGCTGGGCGCAGGTCAGTTCGACGCCGTTCCATCTCTACAAGGCGTTCGCCTACGAAGGTGGCGTCGCCGTGCCGGCTATCGCCTCCCTGCCAAAGCGTATCGGGGCGGGACGCGCCAGCGCGGTTCCGGCGCACGTCACCGACATCGCGCCGACCCTGCTGGAACTGGCCGGTACGCGGCCGCCCGGCAACCGCTATCAGGGGCGCGAGGTATTTCCGATGGAGGGATCGTCGATGCTCGCCTTCCTTTCGGGGCAAACGGCGCAGGTCCATCCACGAGGCTTCTCCGCGGGTTGGGAACTGAACGGCCGCAAGGCAATGCGCCAGGGTGACTGGAAGATCGTGCAGGCCAATCCGCCCTGGGGCACCGGACGGTGGGAACTCTATAACCTGCGCGACGACCGGATGGAACGCAACAACGTCGCCGATCGTTATCCGGAGCGCGTCAAGGCGCTGGTGACGGCCTACGAGACCTACCGGCACGACAATGGCGTGATCGACATTCCCGGACTCGCGGAGCGCAAGGGCTACAGCAACGGCACGCACTACTACCAGGACATGCTCGACGACGCGCAGTCCGCGATCGCGGCGGGCAAGGCCCGGGATGCGAAGGGCCAGGGCCGATGACCTTGCGACAGGAGGCGCCGTCAGCCATGACGCGCACGATGCCCCGGACGTTTGCGCTGGCCGCGTTGGTGGTCGCGCTGGCGGGCGGAGCCGGGGTCTGGGCCAGCCTGTCCCGTCAGGTGGTCGCCGCGCTGCCATCGGCCCCGGTGGTCGTGGCTGGCGATGGGGTGACCGGCCCCGCCGGCATGGTTCACATTCCCGGCGGCGAGTTCCTGATGGGGAGCGACAGCAGGCTGGCGCAGCCTGACGAGCGGCCCGCGCACAAGGTCCGCATCCACGGCTTCTGGATGGACCGGCACCACGTGACCAACGCCGAATTCCGCCGGTTCGTCGAGGCCACCGGATACGTGACGACGGCCGAGCGAAAGCCCGAGTGGGAGGCACTGCGCGTCCAACTGCCGCCGGGCACGCCGCGTCCGCCCGACAGCGCGCTGGTGCCGGGCGGACTGGTGTTCGTCGGCACCGACACGCCGGTTCCGCTGGACGACTTCTCCCAGTGGTGGCGCTACGTCCCGGGCGCGGACTGGCGCCATCCGGGTGGCCCGGGCAGTTCGATCGCGGGCAAGGACGATCATCCGGTGGTCCAGGTCTCGTATGAAGACGCCGAAGCCTATGCGAGATGGGCCGGCAAACGACTGCCGACCGAGGCGGAATGGGAGTTCGCTGCGCGTGGAGGACTGGAGCAGGCTACTTATGCGTGGGGTGAAGCGTTCGCGCCCGGCGGCAGGCAGATGGCCAATGTCTGGCAGGGTCGGCAAGCGCAGCCCTTTCCCGTGGTCAGCGCGAAGGCGGGCGGTGCGCCCGGCACCAGCCGGGTCGGCACCTTCCCGCCGAATGGCTATGGCCTGTCCGACATGACCGGAAACGCCTGGCAGTGGGTGGCGGACTGGTATCGCGCTGACCAGTTCCAGCGCGCGGCCGCCGAGGGCAGGGTCATCGCCAATCCGGTCGGCCCGTCTGCGTCCTGGGACGCCGGCGACCCGGGCGTCCCGGCGGACGCGCCCCGGCGCGTCACGCGCGGCGGGTCGTTCCTGTGCAACGAGGAATACTGCCTGAGTTACCGTCCCAGCGCGCGACGCGGCACCGATCCGTACAACAGCATGTCTCATCTGGGTTTCCGGCTGGCGATGGACGATGCGGCCTGGTCTCGGCAGGCGGCCGCCCACAATCCTGCGCTGCCGATCGGGGGCAAATAGGCCGGATGTCGCATGATTGCGCCCTTAGAAGGAAGCCCGGTCCCTGAAACGGCTTCACGCTGGCGTGCCAGTTGGGATGACATGTGACCAGTCGCCATGCGCGAGTATCCCGGAACTCCCTGAGAGGCAACCGCCTCCCAGCTGCATCCTTCGGGATGCGCCTCTCACAGTACCCGGCCTCGTAAGCGGCAGGGCGTCGGACTGAACCTCCGCGTTCCATCTCTACCCGCGGCCATCTCCGGATGGCTGTCCCCTTCCCTATCCCTGCGGGTCGACGCTGGCCCGTGAGGCATCGGTGCGTCTCACCGCGTTACTCGGAGACCACCATGATTCACCTGCTTCCACGCCGCGCGCCGTTGTCCTCCCACGGAGACGAATGTAGAACCCGGCGCCATCCCGATGCGGCGCACGATATCGACACGGGCCTGCCCGTCCCGACGCCAACACAGGGCCGTCTCGCAACATTGCTGCAGGACGCCAGAGTCGACGACCTGACGCTGTTCGGACACGCCCAGTTCAACCGCGTGGAAGAAGACCTGCCAGTTGTGATCGACGCAGATCTGCCCACCGTGGTGCGTTTCGCACAGCAAGGCAGGCTGGCGGAGATTGGCTACCAGTTCGATTCTGTCCTGCGCTGCTGGCGTCCGGCATTTCGGATGGATCGGGCTCCGGCCTTTTCGGTCTGGCTTCGTTCCGTCATGCGGGCAAGGACAAGAACTGTCCTGTTCCTGGCCCCGTTCGTGGTTGGACTCGGGCTCTTCGCGCACCTTCTGTTCCGCCTCGTGGACTGACGTTGCGCCCTGTCGTCTCCCTCTTCCCGCCTACGGCGGGCTTTCCACAGCGCGCTAGCCGACAGCGCAGTGCCCTGTGGCAAGTCCGCCCTGGCCCTCATTGTTCCCGGGTGGTGACTACCAGGAAGGTCGCGGCTGCTTGCCCTTCAAATTCGCGCCAGGCCTCTCGTTGCGGCGCGTCAGTCCCTGTACTGCCAGAGGCGCCATACCAATCCGCATCCGCTCCGTGATCCACTTTCCCGACCTCTGCGCGAGGTCCTGCCAATGCGCTCGCCTGCGCGTGCTCATCGGCAGTGCCTGGCTTTTCCGTTGATCGACGCTTCGATCCGCTGCTCGCGTCACCAGCATGCCACGCCCGTGGCGCCCGACACAGCTCGGCTTCTGCAACGGCTGTGGGCCCGCAAGGGTCGGAAGTGCAATGTCTTACCAACCAAACCGCCCCATTACACGACGGGACTGACTCAAAGGAGCTTTTCATGCAAGTACTGCAACCCGTAGCCGCGGCCGGCAACACCGCAGCTAGCTGCTATCTCGTCGAGTTTTCCCGGGTGGGAGATTTCGATCTGACCTACTTTGATGACCTCGCCGAGACGTCCGCCTTCATCCAGGAGAACTTCCGCATCTACGGCGACTCGTTCCGTGTGCTGACACTGAAATGGCTGCCCGCCACACCGAACTGGCTCGCGCTTGCGCGCAATCTTGGCTCGGTCGTGGCTTACGCCAAGCCGCTCAGCCTGGCGCTTGCCGAACTCCGCGATGCTCCCCCCGCAGGCACCGGTGCTGCTTACTGGTCCCGGCACCTGGAGGAGCTCAATCGGCTGGTCGGCGAAGCAATCGCTCAGTTGGACAAGATCAAGCGTTGAGAAACGCCATTGTGCTCAGATCAATCCGCTACGGGAGTGTCATTCATGAAAGTGGTAAAGTCGGGCGGAATCCTTGCAAGGAGTCTCGCCATGCAAACCGTCCGCTACGTCGTCTACGAGGATGATGGCGCCTTTGTCGCGCAGTGTCTGGATGTCGACATTGCCAGCGAGGGCGATACGGAAGAAGAAGCCGTCGAGAATCTGCGTGAGGCATTAGCGCTATACGGCGAGGATCACCCGATCCCCGCGGCGCCGACTCCCCGGTTCGTCTTTGGGGAGTTGGAGCTTAATGCCTAAGCGATACTCGACCCGCGACATCGAGCTCGTGCTGCTTGCACATGGCTTCCTGCTGGTCTCCCAGCGCGGCAGTCATCGCAAGTACAGCATGGCCGAGTTCGTCGTCATCGTCCCGGCCGGCCGCAAGGAAATCCGGCAGGGCACCTTCCACTCCATCCTGCGTCAATCCGGGTTGCCTCGGTCGGCCTTCGACTGAGCAACCGCCATCCGGCTGATCGCCTCCCCTGCCGGGGATCCGTTCACGCCATCGTTCAAACACAGATCGGCTCCTGCAATGACTGTGGACCCTTAACCAAGGGTCGGGAGTGCCATTCGTCTTATCAACCCCGCGGGGACCGCATCCCCGATTCGGGACCATGCTGGGACCCGCATTTTGAAGGAGTCTTTTGAAATGCAATTCCTGCGCAATCTTTCTGATGGATTCAAGCGTCAACCTCCTCCACGCGGCAACGTGCCGTTCTGGCAGGGGTTCAATCGAAACCGCCCGAAGTTCCTGGTCACGCTCGACCTGGGCTACATGCAGCGCGTTGTAGTCGGCGTGGAAGCGCCACACGAGGATGCTGCGACAGCCATCGTTCGCCGCGCACTGGACTCCGGGTCGATCTGGCAGAACAGCGACAGCATGCCGCTCCTGCAGCATGCCTTCCAACCGCTGGACCCGGAGCGCCTGGTGCAGGGCCTTGCGGTGCGTGAAATCGATGAACTGCCCGATCCCGATACGTCGGTCGCAGCGATGAAGTGCTACGAGTCCACGTGGGACCTGCTGACCTTCGTGCGTCAGGTGATTGAACTGTGCGGGCAGGACCAGGATCTCGATGATCCGGTGTCCGATAGCTTCCGCATTCAGTTGCCTGCCGTAGAGGTGCGCAAGGTGGCCAGCCTGGTGCAGTCGCTCGACGACTGCTGATCGTCGGTCTATCTCTGAACCCTGCGGGGAATACTGCCCCGCGATGAGGGCGATTCCCCGTCTTTCGACAAACGAAGGATCTTGGTGATGTCCTCTGTGGATAACAAGCTGCACGCGCAACTCTCTGAACGAATGGTGGGCTATCCGCCACGCTCGCAAGACAACGTGAAAGACCCGCTCGTCGTGGCCAAGCTGTTCGATGTTGCCGGCTCGGCGACCTGGTGGCTGACCGAGTACGACCCGGAAGAACGGATCGCCTTCGGCTATGTCACCGGCATGGCTTGCGACGAGTGGGGCTACGCGTCGATCGACGAGTTGGCTGATCTCTGGATGTCGTTTGTCCGGGATAGTCGGCGCAACTTGTTGCGCGTCGAAACCACGCAACGCGGCATTGGCATCCCGCGCATCGAACTGGACCGGCACTTCGTGCCTCGGCCGTTTAGCGAGGTCAAGGCGTCGATCGCGCGCTACGCGGCACATTGCCACCTGCCATGCTGACGGGAGGGAGTATGTCTGAACGGCCAACCCTGAGGGCACGGATGCGCGAACTGAGCTTTCGCATCCAGGATCTTCGGCTCGGTGCAATTGCTGACCGCAACGAGACTCAAGGCGAATCCGAGGCTCGGCGCAAGACGATGCGGAAACTGGGTGACGAGTTGAGCCGGGTTATCGCGGAGTACGACGCCTTGCCGCCGGTGCTGGATGAGAACGGGATCGACGAAGACGGCTTCGGTCCCGAAGCTCGAGAGATCCCGTTCTGATGTAAGAGCTTCCAAATCGCTCTCGGATTCACCTGTCCGGTGTTTTCGGGAGCATCACTATCAATCCAGAGGGGTGTCATGCACCTCTCGCGAACTCCCGGTGGGTTCGCCGAGCGTCCTGCGAAGCAGGAGGCTCGGCCAACCTGACCGGTGTCAAGGCTGATCGACCTCATCGATTCGTTGCTCGCGTTACCAGCATGCCACTGATCGTGGCGCCCGACACAGCTTGGCTTCTGCAATGGCTGTGGGCCCACCGGGCTGAGATCAGCTTCGCCGAGTTGCTGTGGTACCGTCTGATGCCGCTCAACGCCCAGTTCGGGACATTCAGCTGGATCTCCAAGGGCCTGGACGTCGCAGAGCGATCTCGGACTGTCGGAAAAAGCTAATGCTCCGTTCTCCCCGCTTCGAGGCTCGCGAGATCCAAAGGTACTCAGGCCCGGATGACGCGCCTAGCGGCGCAGCTCGGTCACGTTGCCGAAATTGTCGGCCAACATCGGCCTTCACCACGCCGACGGGGTCCGGCCGACGCTACGCCGCCGGCAAAGGCAAGCGGTGCGACTCCTTGATGGAGTGCAGGACAAAGGCGCTGCGGACTTCGCGCACATGTGGCAGCGCCGCAAGCTTCTTCCGGCTGAACTCGGCAAAGCTATCCAGATCCTGTGCCACCACGCGCAACAGGTAGTCTTCCACGCCGGACAGGATGTAGCAGGAAAGCACCTTGTCAACGCCCTGCACTGCGCGTTCGAACTCCAGTGCATCCCGCTCATGGTGCGACGAAATTTTGATGAAGACGAATGCGTCGATACCAAGTCCCAACGCCTTGCGATTGAGCAGCAGGTTGTAGCCTTGGATCACCCCCGTCTCTTCCAGGCGCTTGACGCGGCGCCAACTCGGTGACACGGAGCTGTTTGTCGCCTCGGCAAGCGCCGCCATCGACATGCGGGGATCGGCCTGCAGGCAGGCAAGAATCTGGATGTCCGCAGCGGACAGTGGTACTGGTTGCATGGTCTTCTCCTCCGTTTGCCGTGCGAGCCGACATCGTCCTCACAGCTCGCACGTGGGTATATTTTTCCCATTGAGAGGATTCTACAGCAACGATTTACCCGATATCAGCGAGCTGCGCGCAAAGAAGAATCACCCTAACAGGCTGCTGAAGTACCTCGACCCCGAGTCAGCGCAAGACCTCGTACGCATGCGTTCGCTGGGACAAATCCGTCCGCAGTTGCAGTAAGCGGGCAAAGAACGCCGCAACTTGGGCCCAACAGCCAAAAAACTCGATTCAGGGGCGCATAGGTTCCGGATTGTGAAATCAAGCAGTGCTCACACGCCCAGGTTTTGGGGAGATGCCGCCATTGGAGCAATAGCCATCGTCGAACTGGCGCGCAAGGGCTATGCCGGCTTGCGTGCCGTGGAGCTTTCGCTGACCTCGCTCGCCGACGATGTGGAACGGACGCGCAAGATGATCGCGCAAGTCAACGGGCCGGTCCTGCTGGTCGGGCATTCCTATGGTGGCGCCGTCATTACGCAGGCAGGCAACGCGCCAAACGTAGCGGGCCTTGTCTACATCGCCGCTTTCGCCCCCGATGCCGGCGAAAGTCCTGGCGCGTTGACGCAACAACATCTGCCGGTTGCCGCGCCGAATCTCGAGCCCGACAGCGATGGCTACCTCTGGCTCAAGGCCGACAAGTTCCACGAGAGTTTCTGCCAGGACCTGTCGCCGGATGAGGCATTGGTCATGGCCGTAACGCAGAAGGCGCCGCTTGCCGGCACGTTTGGCGACGCCATCACTACGCCAGCCTGGAAAAGCAAGCCGTCCTGGTACCAGGTTTCGAACGAGGACAGGATGATTGCGCCGGAAAACCAGCAGATGATGCCGGCGCGCATGAACGCGAGGAAGGTCATCACCCTCGAAGCGAGCCATGCTTCGCTAGCGTCCAAGGCGGCAGATGTTACTTCTCTGATCGACGAAGCGGCGTCGACGCTGCACTGAGCCCCCGCCCGGTACACGGCGGCGATGCATTGCAGCGCAATGTGTCGCCCTGTCCCCGGGCCTGCGGCGCACGCGTTGCTTGTCGCCCGCTCTTCTACGGGTAATCCCTCAAGCGACCGCCGTGAGAGGTATGTTTTTGCGACAAGTCGGATAGCGCAGAAACACCTTACCCAATCTTGTTGCCTTTTGCGGAAAGAACGAAAAGAATCTTCCAGGTCTTGTACCTAAAATTTCCCACATCAAGGAGACACCGATGTGGGAACACCTACCTGACGCGGACCTCGAACGCGAATACTCGCCCAGCTCGCTGGCACCGGGCTTCCAGACAACTGTTGCGTCCTATACAACGTTGAGCCGGCGGGTGCTGGCCACGCATGCAAGCTGCCAGCTTCCCTACGGCTCGCACGGCGATGAGTACGCCATCCTCCTCGAGGCCAAGGCGCCCGCCCGTCCCGTCATGGTGGTCTACCTGCACGGTGGCTACTGGCAGGAACTTTCCGCCGAGGACAGCTGCTTTCCGGCAGCGCACTTCCTCGCGCGCGGCATCGATTACGCTGCGGTCAACTACACGCTGACACCCGGGGCAACCGTGGGCGGCATCGTCGGTCAATGCGCGCGCGCGCTGGCGACCCTGGCGCGCGCGCGCCCCGACCACGCCATGGTGCTGGCGGGCAGTTCCGCCGGCGCGCACTTGGCCGCGATGATGACCATGCTCGACTGGCGCGTGCTGGGCGAGCGCCCGCCGCTGTTGTGCGGTGTGCTGCTGCTGTCCGGCATCTACGATCTTCGCCCGCTGGTGCGCACGTACATCAATGCGCCGCTCGGGCTCGACACGGCCAGCGCCTGGGCGCTGAGTCCACTCTCGCTCGCGCCGCAGACCCGGGCACCGACACTCATCTGCTGGGGCGAGCGCGAAACCGCTGAATTCAAGCGGCAAAGCCGGGCCTATGCCGCCCACCTTGCCGATCACGCAAACCCCACGCACACGCTGGAAGTACCGGGACGCGACCACTTTGACATCCTTTTCGACATCGGCCAGCGCGACACCGTGCTCGGGCAGGCCGTCAGCATCCTACTAGGAGACAACACATGACTATCCACCGCAAACGCGTGATCCCAGAAGTGCGCGACCCGGCACTTGAGCTATCGTTGGTTCGCGACGTCGCGATCTCGACCGACCAGAGCCGCTCCCAGACCGTCCAGACCACCGCCGGCGAGCCGCTGGTCAGCTTCGAGGGCAAGAGCAATCCGTATATCGACTATCACCGCAACGACCTGTTGCTCAGCCTGCAGCACATGCGCAGCCAGGGCCACGACGAAATGGTGTTCATCCTGATGACGCAGTGCAAGGAACTCACCTTCAAGGCGATCCACTTCGAGCTCTACAACATGCAGTTGCGCATCCAGGCCGATGACCTCAGCGGCGCGCTGGCACTGGCCCCGCGCGTGAAGCGCCTGTTCGAGTACCTGGTCAAGACCTGGGACGTGCTATCGACCATCTCGACCGGCGGCTTCAACGAGTTCCGAGACTGTCTGGGCGTGTCGTCGGGCCAGCAGTCGTACATGTACCGCCATGTCGAATTCATCCTTGGCAACAAGTCGGTGCGCCTGGCACAGGCACACGCCAACAACGCGGATGTGTATCCGCAGCTTGAGCACACGTTGCATGCGCGCAGCATTTATGACGATGTGCTGGCGCTGCTGGCCCGGCGGGGCATCGCGGTGCCGCCCCAGGCGCTCGAGCGCGACTGGTCGGAAACCTATGTCTGCAACCCGGAAGTGGAAAAAGCTTGGCTCGCGGTGTATCAAGACCCCAGCCCCGACAACGACCTGTATGTACTGGGCGAGCAACTGATCGAGATAGCCGACCTATTCTCGCAATACCGCTGGCGCCACTTCACTTCCGTCGAGCGCATCCTGGGCTTCAAGCCCGGCACCGGCGGCTCTGCCGGCGTGGGCTGGCTCAAGCACGTGGTCGAGCACCGCTTCTTTCCGGAACTGTGGGCCATCCGTACGGTGTTGGGGGCATGATGAACGGCTTCGACCATACTGCCTCGCCGGACGCCATTGCCGATGTGTTCGCGCGCACCCGGGACCAGTTCGTGCTCCCAGAAGGCATGCGCTACTTTGACGGCAACTCGCTGGGCCCCCTCCCCAAGGCCGCGCAGATGCATGCCTACGTGGCCGTCACGCATGAGTGGGGGCAAGGACTGATCCGGTCTTGGCACGACGCGCAATGGAATACGCTTCCACGCCGTGTCGGTGACAGGATTGCCACCCTGATCGGCGCCGAGCCGGGCGAGGTTGTCGCCTGCGACTCGACCTCGGTCAACCTGTTCAAAGTGCTTTGCGCCGCGGCGCGGCTGCGCCGGGGGCGGACTCGCATCATCACCGACGCGGAGTCCTTCCCGACGGACCTGTACATCGCCGCGCAGGTTGCGAAACTGTTCGATATGACGGTCACCAGCGTGCCGGCTGCGCAGATCCCCCAGGCGTTGGGCAATGACGTGGCCATCGTGCTGCTCAATCACGTGGACTATCGCAGTGCCCAGGTCCACTCGCTGGAGACGCATACCCGCGCAGCACACGACGCCGGCGCGCTCATGGTGTGCGATCTGTCCCACTCCGCGGGTGCCATGCGCTGCGACCTGAACCTGCACCGCGTGGACTTTGCGGTGGGCTGCGGCTACAAGTATCTGAACGGTGGCCCCGGTGCGCCGGCCTTCCTGTATGCCGCACGCCGCCATCACGCCGACTGCGAGCAGCCGCTCGCCGGCTGGTTCGGCCATGCGCAGCCCTTTGACTTCCAGGAGACGTACGTCCCCGCGCCAGGCATCGAGCGTTTCCTGTGCGGCACGAACCCAGTGCTGGCCTTGTCGATCCTGGAGCGCTCGTTGCAGGCGTTTGACGGCATCAGCCTGGATGCGCTGCGCGCACGCAGCCTGCAGCTCACCGGCCTGTTCATCGAGCAAGCGCACGCCCGGCTCAGCCGCCACGGCTTTGAGGTCGCTTCGCCTGCGCAGCCCGAGGTCCGCGGCAGCCACGTCTCGCTGCGCCATCCCAACGGCTACGCCGTCATGCAGGAACTGGCGCGCCAGCAGATGATCGGTGACTTCCGCATGCCCGACTTCATGCGCTTCGGCTTTGCGCCGCTATTCAATTCCGAAGCCGACGTGACTGCGCTGGTCGATGCCATCGACAACATCATGGTGCAGAGCCTGTGGGACCGGCCCGAGCACCTGCAGCGGCGCGCTTTTACCTAGTCTTTCACCCGGTCCATTGCAGCCCCCGCCACGCGCAGGCCGCGCAAGCCCGCCGCCTGGCTCCATCCATAAAACACAACAGGAGACAAGTCATGTCCGATCCAGGGCAATTCCAAACCATTGCCGCGCGCGAGAGCGGCCTCAAGCAGTGCCTCACGCCAGCCCAACTCACCATGATCGCCATCGGCAGTGCGATCGGCACCGGCCTGTTTCTTGGCAGCGGCGCCGCGATCAAGCTAGCCGGCCCCAGCGTGATCCTCAGCTTTGCCATCGGTGCGGCCGTGGCGCTGTTGCTGATGGGCTGCCTTGGGGAAATGGTGGTCACCCATCCCAGCACCGGTTCGTTCGGCTCGTACGCCGAGCACTATCTCGGCGGGCTGGCAGGTTTCGTGGTGCGCTACGCATACTGGATCTCTGTAGTGCTGGTCATCGGCGCCGAAGTGACGGCGATCTCGGTCTACATGCGTTTCTGGCTCCCTGACTCACCGGGCTGGCTTTGGATCCTTGCGTTCTCCGCCGCGCTGGTCTTCCTCAACGCGCGCAGCGTCAATGCGTTCGGTGCCGCGGAGTACTGGTTCACCGTGGTCAAGGTCGTCGCGATCGTCAGCTTTATCCTGCTGGGCAGCTATGTCGTGTTCTCGGCGCCGGCGGGCGGCGCCATTGGTCTGGCGAACTTCCATGCCAACGGCGGATTCTTTCCCAACGGGTTCTCCGGGACCTGGTTCGCGGTCGTGGTGGCCATCTTCAGCTTTATCGGCATCGAGTTCATCGCGGTGGCCGCGGGCGAGGCGGCACAGCCGGAACGCGCCGCGCGCAGCGCCTTCAAGTCGGCACTGTTCCGCCTGGTCTTCTTCTATGTCTGCACAATCACCCTGATGATCGCCATCGTACCGTGGCAGTCGGCAGGCACCGGCAAGAGCCCGTTCGTGCTGGTCATGGAGCACATCGGCATCGCCGGCGGTGCCAGCGTCATGAACTTCGTGGTACTGAGCGCTGCACTGTCCGCCATGAACGCGCAACTCTATGTGGCCACGCGCATGATTTTCAGCCTGGCGCGCAGTGGCCACGCGCCCGCGTCACTGGGTCAGGTCGGCGCCAACGGCATTCCGCTGCGCAGCCTGTTGCTGTCGACCGGTGGCGTGGCCTTCGCCGCGGCCTGCAGCGTGCTGGCGCCGCGTGACTCGTTCGTGCTGGTGATGTCGATCGCGATGTTCGGCGCACTGTTCGCCTGGCTGATGATCTTTGTGACGCACTACCGCTTCCGGCTGGCCTGCAAGCGCGATGGCATCACCCCCGCCTTCCGGCTGCCGGGTTTTCCGTACCTGACGCTCCTGGGCGGCACCACCATGGCCTGCGTCATCGGGTCGACCCTGTTCGTGCCGGCCTTTCGCATGACGCTGCTTACCGGCTTGCCGATGCTGGCTGTGCTCGCCATCACGTACCTGGTCGCCGGCCGAAAGCAAGCCACTCGCGCGACGCCCGCGTGAGTCTCCCGCGTACTCCGGCCTCCTGAGGCCGCGCGCGGGCTCCCAATTCACGACGACAAGCGACTCGCCATCCGCGAGCCACGCCCCCGGCTTGCCCGACAAAACGCGACGACACGCGCAAGGGGGTATCCAACGAGATCAAAGGAGAGAGGAGACATGAAGAAGATCTACCCATTGGCCACAATGCTCGCGGGCCTGGCCAGTGGTGGCCAGGTGCAGGCACAGGTCACGCTGTATGGCTTGCTTGATACGGGTGTCACCTACACCAACAACACGGCTTCGGGCGGGAACTCGGGCTCTGCCCTGCAACTGATGTCCGGCGTAGCGCAGGGCGAACGCTGGGGCCTGCGCGGTACCGAGACGATCAGCGGTACGCTGCGCGCCGTATTTGCGCTGGAGAGCGGCTTCCAGTCCGATACCGGCGCGCCCGGCCAGGGCGGTCGGCTATTCGGCCGACAAGCCTACGCCGGACTGTCGGGGGACTGGGGCACGCTGACTCTTGGGCGGCAGTACGACCTGATCAGCGACTACATGCCGGGCTACGCGCTCGCTGCGAACACACCAGCTGGCCTGCTCGCATGGAGCCTGCCTGCTTACGCGGCGGGCGGATACCAGCTTGACAACCGCGTCTGGGGCGACTGGGTCGACAACGCAGTGAAGTATGTCTCGCCGGATCTCGGCGGCCTGAGCTTCGGCGCGATGGCCGGGCTTGGCGAAGCCGCGGGCTCGGTCAGTAAGCGCAGTACCGTCAGCGCCGGGGCGAACTATGCCCGCGGGCCGGTCAGCGCGGCAGTCGGCTACTACCGCGAACGCGATGCATTCGGCGTCGGCACCAAGGCGATCTATATCGCCGGGGCAGCTTATGAGCATGACGCGCTGCGCATCTTCGCCAGTGCCTCGGACGTCCGCCTCGATGGCGGCAGCAAGCCACGCGCACTCACATTGGAAGCTGGTGCCGTCTACAAAATCTGGCCCAGCCTTAGCGCAGGCCTTGGGTACCAGTTCCAGCGGCGCAACAACGACCTCACCAGCGCAAGCCAGATTGGCGCGACGCTCGATTACCAGTTCTCGCGCCGAACCGACGCATATATGGCCGGCACCTATGCCACGGACAACGCCTTCAATGCGCAGGCAGTGGCTGCCCTCGGTCAGCCCGCTACGGGCAGCCGTCAGCTTGCCGCGCGCATCGGTCTGCGACACCGCTTCTGAGTCGTGCAAGCCGACCGACTTCCCAATGAGACAGGAGAAGACATGTCCGAACGCAACTACGACACCTACCGCGAAAGCGTGGCCGGCCGCGCCGACGTGGAAGACACCCCGGAACTGGTGGCCTACTACAAGGAACTGGCTACGCTGAAGACCGGCGCGCTGTGGACCGTGGCCAACAAGATCGAGCCGTGGCAGCCCAAGTCCGAATCGGTGCCGGTGCTGTGGCGCTACCGCGACCTGCGCGACCACGTGCTGCGCTCGGTCGACCTGGTGACGCCGGAGAAGGCCGGCCGCCGCGTGATCTACCTGAACAATCCGGGCCGGCAGGATGTTTCCGCCGCGGTGGGCTGGCTCTACTCGGGCCTGCAGGTGATGCACCCAGGCGAGGCGGCATCCGCCCACGCGCACTCAGCGTCGGCGCTGCGCTTCATCATGGAAGGCAGCGGCGCCTATACGGTCATCGACGGCCACAAGATGACGCTCGGCGCCAATGACTTCGTGCTGACGCCGAACGGTACATGGCATGAGCATGGCGTGTCGGCCGACGGCACCACCTGCATCTGGCAGGACGGGCTGGACATCCCGCTCGTCAATGCGATGGAAGCCGGCTTCTACGCCGTGCACCCGAATCTGCAGCAGGCGGTCACGCACCCGGTCGACGACATGCCCGCCATCTGGGGCGGCAAGGGCCTGCGCCCGCACGGGGGTACCTGGAGCAAGCCGTACTCGCCGCTGTTCAAATACGAGTGGGCACCGACCTACGAAGCGCTGGTGCGCTACAGCAAGGTCACCGACGGCAGCCCATACGACGGTGTGCTGATGCACTACGTCAACCCCGTCACCGGCGGCCCGGTCATGCCGACCATCGGCGCCAGCATGCAGCTGCTGCGCCCGGGCGAGGCCACCAAGGCCCACCGCCATACCGGCAGCTTCATCTACCAGGTGGCCAAGGGCAGCGGCTACTCGGTCATCAACGGCCGGCGCTTCGACTGGACCGAGCGCGACATATTCTGCGTGCCGTCATGGGCGTTCCATGAGCACGTGAACGCGTCGGCCAGCGATGACGCGGTGCTGTTCTGCTTCAACGACCTGCCCGTGATGCACTCCCTCGGCCTGTACCGCGAGGAAGCCCTTGCGGAGAACGACAGCTACCAGCGTCTGGCCTGCCCCCTTTCCTACTAATTACTGAATTCTCATCGGAGTAGTAAAGCCATGCGTCTCGTTACCTTCCGCACTGAAGTTGCCGCCGCCGCCCGCCTGGGCGCCATCGTGGACGGCTATGTCGTTGACCTGAGCCGGTTCGGCGAAGCCGTCGGCGCCAGCGTCCCGTCCGACATGCTGTCGTTCATCGAACTGGGCCCGGCCGCGGTCAAGTCGACCAGTGCGCTGCTCGACGAGTACAAGGGCCGCTTCCCGTTCGGCGTGCCCGTGCCGGTGTCGAACGTCAAGCTGCTCGCCCCGATCCCGCGCCCGCGCAAGAACATCTGGGGCATCGGCCTGAACTACGTCGAGCACGTGGCCGAATCGAGCCGCAGCCTGGACACCTCCAAGGAACTGCCCAAGGAGCCGGTGATCTTCTCGAAGCCGCCCACCACCGTAATCGGCCCGGGCGATGCCATCGAGCACAACAAGGAAATCACCCAGCAGATGGACTGGGAAGTCGAGCTGGCTGTCATCATCGGCACGCGCGGCAAGGGCGTGAAGGAAGCCGACGCGCTCAACTACGTGTTCGGCTACAGCGTGATGATCGACATCTCGGCGCGCGACTGCCGCCGGGCCGGCCAGTGGATCTATTCCAAGGGCCAGGACACGTACGCACCGTTCGGCCCGGTCATCGTCACCGCCGACGAGATCGCCGACCCGCACGCACTGGACCTGTCACTGACGGTCAACGGCGTGACCAAGCAAAGCTCCAACACGCGCTACATGCTGTTCAACGTCAATGCGCTGATCGCCGACATCAGCAAGGGCATGTCGCTGGAGCCGGGCGACATCATCGCCACGGGCACGCCGGACGGCGTGGGCGCTGGCCGTATGCCGCAGGAATGGCTGTGGCCAGGCGACGTGGTGGTGGCCAAGGTCGAAGGGATCGGCGAACTGCGCCACCCCGTGGTTGCTGTCTGAGGCCGCGCATCCCTCTCGCATAAGCGATTCCCCTCCCGCACCGGGAGCGGGGAGCAGAACGGAGAATTACATGCTCAACCTGCCGAAGTTCAAAGCCGCAGCCGTCCAGGCTGCCCCCGTCTTCCTCGACGCCGACGCCACCGTCGACAAGGTCTGCCGCCTGATCAGGGAAGCCGGCGACAACGGCGCCAGGCTGGTCGCCTTTCCGGAAGTGTTCGTGGCCGGCTACCCGTACTGGAGCTGGCTGGCCAACCCGGTCGACGCCAGCCCCTGGTTCGAGAAGCTGGTCAAGGCCTCCATCGAGATCCCCGGCCCGGAAATCCGCAAGATCGCGCAGGCCGCGCAGGCCAACCACATCAACGTGATTGTGGGCGTGAACGAGCGCAGCAAGACCGGCATCGGCACGCTGTACAACACGCTGGTGACCATCAGCGACGAAGGCCGCATCCTTGGCCGCCATCGCAAGCTGGTGCCGACCTGGGCCGAAAAGCTGACCTGGGCCAACGGCGACGCCTCCGCGCTGCGCGTGCACCAGACCAGCGTCGGCCCGCTCGGCTCGCTGGCGTGCGGCGAGAACACCAACACGCTGGCGCGCTTTTCGCTGCTGTCGCAGGGTGAGCTCATGCACGTGGCGAGCTACATCTCGCTACCGGTCGCCCCGGCCGCCTACGACATGGCCGAAGCTATCAAGGTGCGCGCCGCTGCGCACTGCTTCGAAGGCAAGGTGTTCACCACGGTGTCGTGCTCGACCGTGTCGGAAGGGATCATCTCAGCGATGGAGGCGCTCAACCCGAAGGCGCGCGAGCTGATGTCGCGTCGCAACAGCGCGTTCTCCGGCTTCCTGGGCCCGGATGGCCGCGTGATCGGCGAGCCGCTGATCGACGAGGAAGGCATCGTCTATGCCGACATCGACCTGTCGCGCTGCATCCAGCCGCGCCAGATGCACGATATCACCGGCCACTACAACCGCTTCGACATCTTCGACCTGCGCGTGAACCGCCGCGCGCTGCAGCCTGCGCAGTTCCTCGACGGCGTGGCGCAGCAGATCGACATGGACGCCGAAGACGCTGAACTCAACGCATGCGAACTGACCGAGACCAAGTAATGCAGTCCCCAGTCTTTACTCCGCAGAAGCCGCTGCGTATCGGGCAGATCGTGCCGTCGTCCAACACCACGATGGAGACGGAAATCCCCGCCATGTTCCGCGCGCGCGAACTCGACTTCGCCGAGCGCTTCACCTTCCATTCGAGCCGCATGCGCATGAAGAAGGTGGTCAAGGAAGAACTGGAAGCCATGGACCGCGACAGCGACCGCTGCGCGGTCGAGTTGTCCGACGCACGCGTGGATGTGCTCGGCTATGCCTGCCTGGTCGCGATCATGAGCATGGGCAAGGGCTATCACCGCGTGTCGGAGGAGCGCCTGACGCGGCGTACCGTGGAGAACGGCAACCCTGCACCGGTGGTCACCAGCGCCGGCGCGCTGGTGGACGCTCTGCACGCGATGGGCGCGAAGCGCGTCTCCGTGGTGTGCCCGTACATGAAGCCGCTGACCAGGATGGTGGTCGACTACATCGAGAGCGAAGACATCGAGGTCAAGGACTACTGCGCGCTGGAGATTCCCGACAACCTGCAGGTTGCCGCGCAAGACCCGGCCAACCTGCTGGAGATCTACAAGCGCATCGACACCACCGGCGTCGACGCCATCGTGCTGTCGGCCTGCGTGCAGATGCAGTCGCTACCGTCGATCCAGAAGGTGCAGGAAGAGTCGGGAATCCCCACAGTGTCGGCCGCGGTGGCGACCGCGTGGCAGATGCTGCGCAAGCTCGGCCTGCGCGCGGAAGTGCAGGGCTGTGGTGAGCTACTGAGCGGCAAGTACTGATCCCGCTGCTCGCGTTTGTTGACCCGATGCCGTCCCCGGCTGTGCGGGGACGGCATGTTGTTGTTTGTGATTCGCATGGACCATATCCGCTTCTACGAACCCACGCGCGGCCATGGCCTGCGGCATGATCCGCTCGGGGCCATCGTGGGCCCGCGCCCCATCGGCTGGATTTCCACCGTGGACCGGGCAGGCGTGGCCAATTTGGCGCCGTATGCCTTCTTCAACGTGTTCAACTACACGCCGCCGATCGTGGCATTCTCCAGCGTCGGTGTTGAAGATCGAGGTTCATGCGAGCCACGCTCATCATTGATAGGAGCGTTGCATTTTTCCGCTCATCGTTCATGCGACTGTCGCTTTTCCATGCGAAAGAATGTTACGGTGGGGCGTTGCGTGCGCTCTTCGTAGCAGCTGATCAAAGTTGTAGTGGCCAAGGGGGGCTTCCTGAATAGCCAGACGAGATATTGGTACGGATCGACGGCGTTGGCTTTACAAGTTTCGACCAAAGAGTAGAGATTCGCGCTGGCATGCGCCCCGGCGACGGTGGCCGCGAACAGCCAGCCTTTGCGCCCGAGCACAAACGGGCGAATCGCGTTCTCGCACGGATTGTTCGAGATAGGCCACGCGCCGTCATCGACGTAGCGAATGAGCTTGGGCCACTGGCCATGCAGATACTGCATCGCTTTGCCGAGCAAGCTCCCTGGCACGGTGATGGGCAGTTGCTCGCGCAGCAGCGCCTCGATGGCCTGCAGGACGCGCATGCTGTAGCGCCGGCGCAGCCGCTGTCTGTGCTCCGGTGACCACCCTGCCGATCCTGCCTCCGCGGCGAACAGCCTGCCGATGAGCCTGACGAAGCGCGTGGCCATCAGTTGCGGCACGCGTGCTGCCTCGGCACCGCCTCCTCGGCCTTGATGAAGCCACGGCGCGCGTGGGCCTTATGCCGAGCTCGGCATAAGGCCCATTATCCCGAGTGCTGTTTTATCTTGAGTGATGCCGCTTGGCAGCAGCGTTCATGCAATCGATCGATGATCCAATCTTCACATAACCAAGCGTCGCACGTGGCGCAAAGTCCATCTGGCGATGGACGCCAAGAGCGGCCAGATATGCGCGGCGTTGATGACCCATCAGGGCGTCGGCGATGCCGACGTGTTGCCTGATTTGCTCGACCAGTTGCCGCCCGACACGCCCGTGGATATCGTTAGCGGTGATGGCGCGTACGACACCAAGTCGTGCCATGCAGTGATTGCCGCGACAGGCGCGCAACCGTCGATTCCGCCGCGCGAGGGCGCGATGCCGTGGCCTGAAACCACGCCCGGTGCGGCATGGCGCAATGCGGCCATCGACGCCATTGCAACGATCAGCAGACGCGAATGGAAAAAGGACAGCGGGTACCACCGCCGCTCGCTGGTCGAGAACCTGATGTATCAACTCAAGACACTCAGCGATCATTCTCTGTGGGCGCGCAAGGTAGGCTCCCAGGCGACCGAGGTGGCAATCCGCGCGGACGTCCTCAACCGTATGAATGAGCTTGCCCGCCCGCAGTCCGTCCGTATTGCCTGAATTTCGCCTCTCAGGGGTAACTCCGCCTTCAAATTCGATTTGTGCAACAACGCCAACTGGAATCCATGCGCGCGACCGAAGTCGCCGGCGTGATCGCGAAGATCCAGGCGCTAATGGCCGGCCTGTCGGTCGACGACCTGGCGCCCAAGCGCGGGCGCGGGCGTCCGGCGCGGGGCGCCGCCGGCGCTAGCAAGGCGCCACTGCCGGCCAAGTACCGCGATCCCAGACCTGGTCTGGCCGCGGGCGCCCCCCCGCCTGGCTGGGCAAGCGGCCGGAGCGCTTCCTCATTCAGGAGTAGTCCCCCACCCGGCAGTGCATCCGCCGGTGCTGCCCGCTCCCCGGGGCCAGGGCTAGGACCGGTACCGGCCAGAGGACTAAACCGCTCGCGCGGTAACCCTCCGGCCATCGCGCAAAGTGACTGAACCGCCTGTGCTGTTCCCTATGTTGAGGACCGAGGCAATTTGCCTCGATTCTCGACAGGAGCACAGCCATGTCAGTCGCGACGCCTACCATCAGCCCGCTGCGCCAGCGCATGATCGAGGACATGCGGATGCGCAAGCTCGCGGACAAGACCCAGACCCACTACATCCGCGCCGTGTGCCAGTTCGCAGCCTTTCTCGGCCGCTCGCCGGACACGGCCAGCACCGAGGATCTGCGACGCTATCAACTCCATCTGGTCGATCACGGCATCTCACCGACCTCGCTCAACGCCGCGATCAGCGGACTGAAGTTCTTCTTCGAGGTGACTCTCTGCGACGTCGACCGGATGGCCAGGATGCGCCCGGTGAGCGTGCCGCGCGTCCTGCCTGTCGTGCTCAGCCCCGACGAAGTCGGCAGGTTGCTGGCTGCCGCCAGCAACCTGAAGCACCAGACCGCGCTCGCGGTCGCCTATGGCGCAGGCCTGCGCGCCAGCGAAGTGGTAGCGCTGAGGGTCAGTGACATCGACAGCGAGCGCATGACCCTGCGGATCGAACAAGGCAAGGGTCGCCGGGACCGTTACGCCATGCTCTCGCCAGTCCTGCTCGAACGCCTGCGCGTCTGGTGGCGCGTGGCTCATGCTCAGGGCAAGATGCTCGATGGTGGCTGGCTGTTTCCGGGCCTCAATCCCATCGAGTCACTCAGCACCCGGCAACTCAACCGTGCCTGCCACGCAGCCGCGCAGGCCGCAGAGATCGACAAGCGCGTATCCATGCATACGCTGCGGCACAGCTTCGCCACCCACCTGCTCGAACAGAAGGTCGATATCCGCGTGATTCAGGTACTGCTTGGGCATAAGAAGCTTGAGACGACAGCGCTCTACGCCCAGGTCGCCACCGATCTGCTGCGCGAGGTGATCAGCCCGCTCGAACACCTGCGTTCCGACTAGGGATCCTGCCACCGAGCTCATTGTGCTCGAGGTCGCGGATATCTTCCGCCTCCACGGGCCGGCCTGGCGACAGACTGCACACCTGAGCCTGAGTCAGTTGCAAGTCATGTCGGCCATTGAACGGTGTCGCACCGCGGCACTGGGTGGGCATGTGCTGCGCTGCTCCGGCTGCGCCAAGCTTGAGGTTGCCTACAATTCCTGCCGCAACCGCCATTGCCCCAAGTGTCAGGCCAATGCTGCCCGGCGCTGGCTCGACGCGCGCAGCGACGACCTCCTCCCCATTGAGTACTACCACGTCGTATTCACGCTTCCGGCGAACATCGGCGCCATCGCCTGGTACAACAAGGCGTTGATCTACGGACTGTTGTTCGATGTCGCCGCCGACACCCTTCGGACCATCGCCGCCGACCCGAAGCACCTCGGTGCGCAGATCGGCGCCACCCTGGTGCTGCACACCTGGGGATCGGCACTCACACATCATCCACATGTACACGGCATCGTCCCGGGTGGCGGCCTCTCACCGGATGGCGAACGCTGGGTGGCCTGCCGCCCGGGCTTCTTCCTGCCAGTCCGCGTGCTCTCCCGCCTGTTCCGGCGGCGCTTCCTTGAGGCACTCCAGACAGCACATGCGATGGGGCAACTGCAGTTCTTTGGCGAGTTCAGTTCGCTCACCGACCCAGACGCGTTCGCGCAGTGGTTGGCGCCACTACGCGTCACCGAATGGGTCGTCTACGCCAAGCGACCATTCGCTGGACCGGAAGCGGTACTGGCCTACCTGTCACGCTACACCCACCGTGTGGCGATCTCCAACACACGCCTGGTCTCGCTCGATGAACGTGGCGTGACCTTCCGCTGGAAGGACTACCGCGCCAAGGGCCGCACGCGCTATAAGACCATGACGCTGGATGTCCGAGAGTTCATGCGGCGCTTCCTGCTGCACGTGCTACCGGGCGGCTTCCATCGCATCCGCCACTACGGTCTGCTTGCCAACCCCGTGCGCCGCGTCAATCTGATCAAGGCACGCGAGCTATTGAACGCCGTGCCGACGGTGACCGCTCCGCCTGACGACACCGATGTCGCTACACGTCCGTCCTTCCTTTGCCGGCACTGTGGCGCACCGATGCTCATCATCGAAGTCATCCCGCGCAGTCCCTGTATCCGTGGACCGCCACCGCAGCGAGCCCTCGCATGAGCCCGCATGTCCCACCTCTCCCACTCAACCGACGGCTCTCCGGAATCCGGCGCCGTAAGCGGACAGTTGCGCTCGCCGACTTGCTCGACCAGGTTGCATGCTCAGCCTACCCACACAATCCTGACCTGCCCCGACCGTCGCGCCATGACAGGAGCCGACTGATGCCCTGCCTCGCCCTTCCAGCCACAGCGCTACGGATCGGCCGAACCCATCAATCGCCATAGCCCGCATCACCGGCATCGCCGGACTCCGCGGTTTCCTCCCTTGAGGTTTGTTCAACGCCTGCCCTCATGCGCCTGGAGTTCTGCAGCCAAGGGCAGGCATCAAACAAACCTAAACATGAGCGGCCAGTCAGAGCTTTTTATTGATCGACCGCTTCGGCCGATAAACAGTCCATCAAAGCCCCGCAGGCAACGACCGCTTATGGGCACTTCCGGCCTTGGGACGGCCCGGTTCAAGCCATGATCGACTTGATCTCCAGATACTCCCCAATTCCCTCAGGCCCGAACTCACGGCCGTTGCCCGACTGCTTGTAGCCACCGAAAGGCAAGCCAAGGTCGGCAGGCGCGCCGTTGATGCGCACGAAGCCCACACGCAGGCGCGTGGCCACTCGGCGGGCACGGTCGCCGTCGGCCGATGCGACGTACCCCGCAAGTCCATACGGAGAGTCGTTGGCGATGGCAATCGCATCGTCGTCGCCGTCATGCGGAATCATGACGAGCACAGGTCCGAAGATCTCCTCCTGCGCGATTGCCATGTCGTTGCGAACGTCGGCAAAGACAGTCGGCCGGGCAAAGAAGCCGCGCTCCAGGTTCTCGGGGCGACCCGGACCACCCGCGACCACGCGGGCACCCTCTTCCATGCCAAGCGCGATCAGGCCCTGCACCCGCTCATACTGTGCACGGCTCGACAGCGGCCCCATGGCCACTTTCGGATCTGCCGGATTGCCGACAGGCAGCGCTTCGGCCGTGGCGGCCGCGATGCCGACGGCTTCGTCATAGCGTCGCCTGGGCACCAGCATGCGGGTCGGCGCGACGCAGGTCTGGCCGCTGTTTCCCATGCAATGGAGGACGCCGCTTCGTACGGCGGTTTGCAGGTCCGCGTCGTCGAGGACCAGCAATGCCGATTTTCCACCCAGTTCCTGCGCCACCCGCTTCACGGTGGGCGCCGCATTGACGGCGACCTGGATACCCGCGTGGGTCGAGCCGGTGATCGACACCATGTCGACGTCCCGGTGTGAAGACAGTGCGGCGCCGACGGTCTGGCCATCACCGTACAGCATGTTGAAGACGCCCGCCGGCGTGCCGGCCTCGTGCAAGACCTCGGCGAAGATGCGCGCGTCGAGCGCGGCGACCTCAGAGGGTTTCAGCACCACAGTGCAGCCGGCGGCAATCGCCGGCGCCACCTTCGCAGCGATCTGGTTCAGCGGCCAGTTCCACGGGGTGATGAGGGCTGCCACGCCAATGGCCTCGCGCCGGACGACGTGCTTGCCCCGTGTCGATTCGAACGCGAAGCTGCGCAGGGCATCCAGGGTCGCCTTGAATTGTGCGAGTCCCGCCGGCGCCTGCGCATTCCTGGCAAGCGTGATGGGAGCGCCTATCTCCAGATGTACCGCTTGGGCGATGTCCTCCATTCGGTCCTGGTAGCAGGCGATGATGCGCTCGAGCAGCGCGATACGCTGTTCGCGGGTCGATTCCGACCAGTCCGGGAATGCGCCTCCCGCAGCGGCAACCGCGCGATCCACATCGGCGGCCGATCCCATCGCCACCTGGCCGATGACCGATTCGGTCGCCGGATTCACGATGTCGGCCTGCGCAAAGCCCGGCGCCGGCGTCAGCCATTTCCCGTCAATGTAGAACGTATCGAGCGTCTGCATGGTGTCTCCTTGATTGTTGTGGGGCGCTCCGGCCGCTGTCTTCAATAATCGAACTTCATCGGTATCCCCCGGCCGCGCAACTCCTCGATGACGGTCCGGCGCACCGTCGCGACATCGGCATAGGCAGGCCGGCGCAGCGCTGCAACTTCCTCTGCCGTGTAAGGCCTGAAATCCGGTGGCGAGCGGTCCGTGCCGAAGCGCTCGACCAGGAGATTGGTGACCGCGGCGAGTTCGTCGTCGGTGAGTGCGGACGTCGACGCGCCCGGCACCCGGACGATGAACTGGCGGCCCGCTTCGGTATGGACGAACAGGCCGATGGCATTCTTCAGGGGCGGGATCTTGCCGGGTACGCCTTCGCCGGCCGCGCCGTGGCAGCCCATGCAGTTGAGCACGTAGTTCCGGTATGCGACCCCCTCCTCCGGCGCGTGTACCTGAGCAAGAACCGGCATCGGCAAGCAGGCGCAGGCGGCAATGACGGCAATGGCGACGGCCGCGACCGCCAGCCGCCGCGCATCCCGAAGCAGAATCACAGGCCCGCGTCCTTGAGGACCTGCTCGCGCAGGTGGCGGACCTCAGTCGGGGCGAGGCTCTGGGCGCGGCGCGCCTTCACCTCGTCGGCACCGATGAGCTCCGCTCCCGCTGCCTTGTCTCCGGAGAGACCGAGGGCGACATAGCTCAGCACCTGCGCCACCTCTGCGTCCGACATCGTGCGGAAGGCGGGCATGCTCCCGTTGTATCGCTTGCCGCCGTTCTCGATGGGGCCGAGCAGCCCATACAGGGCAATATTCGCCAGCAGTGCGCGACCCGCTTCCGTGCGGGCATACCGCCCCGGATACTCGGTCAGCGCCGGCGCCAGCCCGTCCTGCCCCTGGCCTCCTGCCTGGTGGCAGACTGCGCAGTGCTGCGCAAAGAGGGCCTTGCCCGCGTCCAGTTCCTGCGCTCCCGCGCCCGCCGAGACGAACAGCGCAAGCAGGGCCGCCTGCGCCACCTTGAAACCGTGCATCGTGTGCTTCATTGCTCCTGGACCCCCAGCAGGACAGAGACCGAGCAGACGTAGGTGGACGGCTGGCTGGCCATGCACCAGTTGATGTCGTTGTTCAGCGACATCTTGTACATCGGGCGCTCGCGCTCGTTCCGGTTGCACATGCAGTGGCCGCAAGAGGTAGTGCCACAGCAGTCGTTGTACGAGACGATGTAGTTGCGGCCGTCATGCGGATTCAGGCAGGTGCCGATCCAGGTGATGGGCGACGTGGACGTGCCGGGCGGACAGGTGCTGGAACTGCCGCCGCAACACGCGCAGAGGAAGCCGTCGATGGCGCAGTGCTTCCAGTACTCGCAACTGGTCTCGTCGTCGATGCCGGCCGGCAGCTTCGACTTGCCTGCCGGACCGCTCGCCGGAGCGGCCGCATAGGCCAGGCGATCCACCGGCAAGAGCGGTACGGCAGCCGCGCCGAGCAACACTCGTCCCATCCTGCCAAGCGCGCTCCGGCGACCGTTGCGCTGTGCGACGGTGCGTGCCGAGCGTTCAAAGAGTCCATCGATCCATTTCATGTTTCCGTTCCTTATGCCTGGGCGTGTTGCTCGTCGCGGCGCGCCACATATTCCTGGATCGAAGCCAGTCCCATTTCCTTGGCTTCGAACAGGCTTTCCAGATGTTCCCGGCTATTGACGAGGCCCTTGGAGCGCACCTTGCCATCGCTATCGATCACCACCGCGTAGGGCAAGCGGCCGATGTGGTAGGCCATGCCGAGTTCCTGCGACAGCACGTACGGGAAGGCTTGCAGCCCGGCCTTCCGATAGAACGCCTCGTGCTCCGCACGAGAGCCGTCGCTAGCCAGGACGAAGCGGTAGTTGGCCCCTTCGCTGGCTTGCAGCGAGGGCAGCAGCGCGAGCAGCTTCTTGCAGACCGGGCAGGTCGGCGAGACGAAGAACAGGAAGGTGCTGCGCCCATCCGCCGGCATGCCGCCGATCCTGACCGGCTGCTGGTGCAGGTCGGGCAGATCGAAGGCCGGAGCCACTGCTCCGACGGCCGGTCCCTTGTCGACCACCAGCGCGCCCACCGGCATGATGCGTTCGTAGAGCACGCCTATCTGCCGCAACAGCACCAGGCACACCAGGCCCAGCACGACGACGGCAATCCAGAGCATGGCTTGAGAGATAACCAGTGCATTCGACATTTCAAGACCTCAGTTTCTGCGCCGCGGCATCGTTGGCCAGCAGCAGATCGATAGCGACGAACAATCCGCCGGCCATCGCCAGCCCGCCCGTCGCGGTGACATAGTCAAGCCATTCGACCGGCCGCTGTGCGGGGTCGAACAAGGCGGGTGATACCAGCAGCGCCAGCAAGGCCACGCGCCCCAGGTGCCAGCCGGACAGGCGCGCCGGATGGCCGCTTCCTTTCTGTCCGAAGGCCCAGCAACCACAGTCGATGTCGCGGTTGCCGCGGGCGAGGCTGATGCCGATGGCAGTGAAGAAAATGCCCAGCAGGGCCAGTCCGCCGAGCGCGGCCGCCTTGCGCGCCGGATCGACGAGCAAGGCCACCGCGATCGCCAGTTCCGCCAGGGCGAGGCAGAACGCCACCGCCTCCACCAGGAACGCCGGTAGCAAGCCATACGACGCCACGGCGCTCTCGAAGCGTTCGATATTCACCAGCTTGCCGAGCGCGGCCGCGCCGAACACGAGCGACACGGCAGCCTGGCAGGCCCTCAGGATGACGGGATCGATTTCCATCATCCGGCCTCAGTACGGGAACATCTGGACCACGGCCTTCCCCAGCTTCTGGTCGGCCTGCACGAGCTTGCCGCTGACGGCATCGAATGCCTGCACGCCCAGATAGGTACTGCCATAGACGAGGGGACTGCTGCCCTCGGAGACCGACAACGTCACCATCGGCATCAGCTTCGCGGCGGTGAGTTTCCAGCGCGCCACGCGGGCATGGGACTTCACGTCATAGACCCAGATTTCGGTCCCCGGCTCCTTGTGCGACCCTTCGCCGCCCTGGTGCATCAGGACGTAGAGCCTGCCGGTGGCCTCGCTCGCCGCGAACGGTTGCAGGCCGCCCGGACGCCAGCCGTCGCGCGCTTCGGCGGGCGACACGAGTTGCCACGGCGCGTCGAAACGCGCGGGACTGACGCTGAAGTCCGCCGGCGTCACCCGGCCGCCGAACGTGACGAACAGGTACCCACTTCCCCATCGCGCTGCGTGCGTGTAGACGGGATCATTTTCCACGTCGATGAACGCCGCCGACTGCTCGCGGCCTGCCTCCTTGCCGTCCTTGTCCAGCGTGACGATCAGCGCCTTCCCGCTCTGGCACAGCGAGGCAAACCGGTTCTTGCCGGCGGGGTACGTCAGGACGCACGCCGCCGTATCGATCTCGCCCGCCAGCTTGCGGTTAGCAAGGTCGACGACCGACACCGACGTCGCGGGCGTGATATTGGTCACATAGCCGAAGCCGCCGTCGTCCGACACCGTGGTATTGAACAGCGACGGCACCTGCTGTGCGTGCTTGGTCGGCAGGATGACTTCGCCCACCTTGTTGAACGTGGCGTTGTCGGTGATCTCCAGCACGTCGGTGCGCACGCCCGTGGTGCCACGCGAAAAATAGCTCGTGGCGACGTAGGTGAAGCGGTGATCCGCCGAGCGCGTCACGCCCGGCAGGAAGCCCGCGCCAGTCTGGGCGATGACCTTCTTCCTGTCGAGATCGTAGACCGTGATGCGGGCGTCGATGGGTGCCGACATCTCCACGGCGTAGAGGAAATGGTCGCCGCGCGGCGGCATGGGCTGCACGGTAAGCGTCTCGGGCTGCAGCGGCGGCGCTGCGCCGTACACGCACGCGGGGCTTGTCCACGCTGCAGCGGCAGCCACACAGGCCGCCGCAAACGGTCGCAGGATTGGAATACGCATGGTTGGAATTGGGGGGAACTTGGGTAGGGGCCACTATAGGGTTCCATTCCCGGCCTCAGTAGCCGGTATCCGCAATCCGTTCCGGGCCAGTTGTTACAAGTGGCGCCATTCAGGCTTCACCCGCCTACCAATGGAATCCCGCGCCCACGGTGGCGCCCACTTCGCCGCGCGTGTTGGTGGTCGCCCCGCCCTTGAATACCCACTTGCCGCTCTGCGTCACGCGCGACACGCCGACTGCGAGTGCCGATTCGCCGCCATAGGTGCCTCCGCCGAGGGCGACCATGCCTTTGCCAGCGAAGACCGACTGGGGCAGCCCGGCCATGGCGAGGGCCGAGGCGCTGCCGGCGTAGGCGTCACGCTGGGCGCTGTCGAAGCGGTGGTCGGTGTAGGCGTTGGCGGTGTTGACCGCCTGGGTGCGCGCGTCGTTCATCTGCGAGACGTTGACGGCGTCGGTGGCCGCGGTGCCGGCAGCGACGTTGGTGATCTGGCGTTCCTGTCCTGCGGCGCCCACGGAGACCGTGTCGGCGCGGTCGGCGACGGAGCCGGCGCCGAGCGCCACGCTGTTGGTGGCTTCGGCGCGCGCGTTCGCGCCCATCGCCACGCCCTTGCTGCCGTTGCGTACCGAGGCGGCGTCGGTGCCGTCGTTGGCGCCGTCGGCCCGGTAGTAGTCGGAGCCGGTGACGATGGTCTGCGTGCCGCCGCCGGTGTTGTTGCTGACGCGATACTGCAGCGCGGTAACGTTCTGGCCGAGCAGCGTGTTGGCGTCAGCCACGGCCTGCAGTTGCGAGACGTTGACGGCGTCGGTCAGCGCAGTGCCGGCGGCCACGTTGGTGATCTGCCGCTCGCTGCCGGCGGCGCCGACCGAGACGGTGTTGGCGCGGTCGGCCACCGAATTCGCACCGAGTGCGATGCTGCCTGCAGCGCCCGCCCAACTATTGGCGCCGAGCGCGAGCGTGTTGTCGCCGGCGGCGGTGGCGTTGTAGCCCAGCGCGCTGGCACCCGTGCCGAGCGCGTAGGCGTCGGTCGGCACCAGCGTGCCGGCATTGGTGCGGACGTAGCGCACGCCCTGGCCGTTCCGGGTGACGTAGGCGGACGAGGTGTCGCCTGCGACGTCGTACAGCTGCGTGCCGTTGACGGCGTCGGTGCTGTCGGCAGACACCGCGCCCTGGGCGAGGTTGGTGATGCGCGTGCCGCCGGTGCGCCCGCCATCGTGCGAGGGGTCGCCCGCCAGCGTGACCTGGCCGTAGTCGGTCGCGCCGCCGTTGACGTCGTAGCGGACGCCGCCGGCCTCGACGTTGCTCGCCACCGTCTTGAGCTGGCTGACGTTGACTGCATCGTCGTCCGCGCTGCCGGCGCCCACGTGCCGGATGACGTTGTTGCCCATGTCCACGGTCTGGCCGGAAGACACCGCCAGCCCCCCGTTGACCGCCAGCGTGCCGTTGTTGACCACCAGGCCGTTGTTGGCGGTGACTGTGCCGGCGAAGGTCGGGTTGTCGATCATGCCAATCGTCAGTTGCTGCTTCGCGGCGTCGTAGGCCATTGTGGTGTTGCTGCCGTGGGCGACCGTCAGCGTCTGGCCGGGCGCGATATTGCCGGTGACGGGCGTACCGCTGGCACCGTCGGCCTGAAGATTCCAGCCCTTGCCGGCGACTTGCTGGACCGCACTGAGCTGCGACACGTTCACGGCGTCGGTGGGAGCGGCGCCTGCGGCCACGTTTGTCATCTGGCGCTCCGCGCCGGGTGCGCCGATGGAGACGGTATTCGGCGCGCCGGCGATCGAGCCGCTGCCGATGGCGACGCTGTTCGCGTAGGCAGCCTGCGCATTCTTGCCGAGGGCCACGGCGGCGTTGCCGGCCACGGCTGCGCCATTGCCGACTGCTATCGCGTCTGTGCCGGTCGCCGAAGTCGAGTCGTTGCCGATCGACATCGCGTTGGTGGGATTGGCTGCGTTGGATTTGTCATTCAGCATCAGCCGTCCGCCGTTGACGTACAGCTCATCGCCAAGGGTCAGGGAGTTGGAGCCTGCGGCACTGCCGTTCGTGCCATAGAACAACACGCGGTTGGTCTGTGTAGCCTTGTCGCCGGTCAGGCATTTGGCGTTGGTGGTGCCCTGGTAAGTCCAGGCTGCCGTAGAGCCTTCGCCGACCATGATGCAGCCCGTGTCGGTGCCGTCGTTGGCCCAGATGGTGGAGCCCGCTTGCGCTGCCGGGGGCAGCACGGCGACGCCCGCCAGGAGCGCGACGCATTGGAGAGCGGCGAGCGCAAGCGCCGTCGGCTTCCGGAGGGGGGCGCTTGCGCTGAAGGGGGCGGCGCAGGAAAAGGTCGGGGGGACGGTCTGGGGGATCGACTTGTAGGCGGTGTTCATGGGGGCTTTGGGATGGACGTTCGACTTTGGGCTAGGCACGGGCTTTCGCGTGCCACATGAACCAAGTTTGGGCGAGACACTGCGAAGTCCGAATAAGACAACTCCCAATTGATCGGAACCAGGCTGCCTTCCCCGGAAATCGGTGATGAACCAAAAAAAAACCGGCCCCATGGGAGCCGGTAAATCCGAGTGAGGTATGAGCCTCCTGCCGCGCTAGCGCGGCGGCAGCGGACCTCGGGAGGAGAAGTCGATGAGCTTGCCGTCCGCAGCCTCGACCACGGCGGTGAGGTCGGCATGGTCCGGTCGCACCGAGACAGCCATGTCACCCGCGTCATGGCTCCGGATCGATGCGCCTTCCATCCCGACGCCGACGACGCCGCCCGGTGTGGCGACGAGGTCCGTCAGGCCGCTGTGTGTGCCGCTCGGCACCTGCCGCCAGGTGTCTCCGCCATCGCTGCTGCGGTAGACAGTTCCACGCATGCCGGCCACGTACACGGCACCATCAGGCACGGCTACCCCCGCCCACAGGCTGCCCTTGTAGCCCGTCTCAAGGTAGTGCCATGACTTCCCCTGATCCGTGGAGCGCAGTACGAGCCCCTGCTCCGCCGCAACGAACAGCTTGCCATCCGGCGCGGCGAACAGGCGGAACAGGTTGCGGTCGGCCTTCGTGCCGCCCGGCGGGAGCGGCAATTCGCGCTGCCGCCAGGTGTTGCCGCCGTCCTCGGTCTGCAGCAGCAGCGACCACAGCCCCACCGCGAATCCATGGTTGCTATCGCTGAACAGCACCGAGAACAGAGGCTGGTCGGCGCTGGTGTCCGACCGTTGCAGCGTCCACGTCTCGCCCCCGTCGCCGGTATGCAGGATCACGCCGGCATGACCGACGGCCCAGCCGCGCTGTGCATCCACGAAGCTCACGGATGTGAGCATCGCGCGCACGGGCACGCTTTTCGCCTGTCGGAAATGCCTGCCGTTATCGTCCGACAGAAGCACGACACCGTGTTCGCCCACGGCTACGATCCGGCTTCCGGCACGCGTGGCGCCGAAGATGGTGGCCGTCGCGGCCGCCGGTGTGAGCACGGCCGGCATCAGTTGCGGGGGCACGGGTGGCGGGCTCTGTGGGGCGGCGGCAAGCACTTGCCCGCCAAGTGTCACAGTCATCGCAGCCAGCAGGCCCATCAGTTTGAGTTTTCGCATGGGGCCTCCTTCAATGCGACATAAGGTTCGAAACCCGCACCGCGCCGCGTCGCGGGAACACCCGCTCCAGGACGACAGCCAGCGCGGGGAGCGCAGTCATCGCCATCACCAGGTTGACGAGGAACATGAATGCCAGCAGCTTGCCCATATCGGCCTGGAACTTGAGCGCGGAGAAGGCCCAGGTCGACACGCCGATGGCAAGCGTGATCGCCGTAAAGATCGTGGCCATGCCGACTTCGAGCAGCGCGTTCTCTACCGCTTTCGCGATGGGCAACCCGTCCGCGAGGTGTGCCTGCAGGCGGTTGTAGATGTAGAACGCATAGTCCACGCCGATGCCGACCGCCAGCACCATCACCGGCAGGGTCGCCACCGTCAGGCCGATGTCGAGCGCCTTCATGAACCAGTACCCGACAAAGGTCGCGACGGTCAGCGGCAGGCAGCACGCGATCATCGCGCGCACATCCCGATAGGCGACAAGCACCAGCAGCATGATGGTGGCGTACACATACAGCATCATCGGCTGCTCGCTGTGCTCGACCTCCTCGTCGATCGCCGCCAGCACGCCGGCATTGCCCGATGCCAGCCGGATCTTCACGTCCGGGCGCACATTGGCCATCCGGAACGCATCGACGGCGCGGATCACGCCGGCAATCGTGGTTGCCTTGTGGTCGGCCAGGAACAGGTGGACCGCCGTCATGCTGCAATCCTTGCGCATGTAGCCGCGCAGGCGCCCGATCTCGGTGGCCAGTCCGGCATAGTTGGCGGCGTCCATCGGCACCACCGACATCTTCGGATAGCCCTCGTTGTACCCCACGTTGTAGGTACGCATCAGGCTGGAGAAGCCGCTGATGGAGACCACCCCGGGCACGTCGCGCATGGCCCAGGCAAAGTCGTCCTGGTAGGCGCCAAGGGCCGTGTTGTCGCACGATTCCGGTGCGGCCTCGAAGACCACGGTCAGCCAGTCCAGCCCCATGTCGTAGTTGGCGGCGATGGACTTCGCGTCCCGGTTGAAGCGCGCGTCCTGCCGCAACTCCGGCGCCCCCGGTTCCACCGTGCCGATCACGCGGTCGCGGCTTTCGTACACGGCCACGGCCAGCAGGCAGGCACTCATCAGCGTCACCACCACGGCGGTGCGCGTCTCTGCCACCCGGGCGAGCCCGCGCAGCCAGCGCGAACGCCGCTCACGCCGAGCCATCGACTCTTCCCCGTAAGCCTGCGAAAACCGGAAGAACGACGCCACCACAGGCAGCATCACCAGGTTCGTGATGATCTTGTAGCCGACGCCGATGGACGCCGTGATGGCCAGTTCCCGCACCATCGGGATCGGCACGATCAGCAGGGTCACGAAGGAGACGAAGGCCGTGACCAGCGCGAGGGTGCCCGGCACGAGCAGGCCTGAGAAGCTGTTGCGCGCGGCCTGCATCGGAGTCTTGCCGTGGGCCAGCTCGCGCACGATGAAATTGATCTGCTGCACGCCGTGCGAGACGCCTATGGCGAAGACAAGGAACGGCACCAGCACGGCGAGCGGATCGAGACCGTATCCGAGCAGCCTGAGCGTGCCGAACTGCCAGACGAGCGAGGTCAGCGAGCACAGGATCGGGAGGATGGTGAAGCGTACCGAGTGGGAGTACCAGTACACGGCCAGCGCGGTCAGCAACAGCGCGATCGCGCAGAAGCCGAGCACGCCGGAAGCGCCGTCGGCAATGTCGCCGACCTGCTTGGCGAAGCCGATGATCTGGATCTCGAAGTCCTTGTCTTCGAAGCGCTCCCGCAGTTGCTTCTCCAGCAGGTGGTTGTAGGCGATGTAGTCGAGCTGTTTGCCGTCGCGGTCGCGCTCTTCCAGCTCGGCGGTAATCATCGCGCTGGTCTGGTCGCGCGAGACGAGCGTACCGACGAAGCCGCCATCGTTGGTGGCGGAGCGGATGCGCGCGATCGATGCGTCGTCCAGCCGCGGCGGCGTGATATTGCCGTCGATGAGCGGCTCGGCGCGAAAGCCTTCCTCGGTGATCTCGTTGACGTAGCTGTTCGGCGTCCACAGCGACTGCACGCCGAGACGGTCCACGTTCGGCATGAACAGGACGGCCTGCGTCACGTCGTAGAGCCTGCCGAGCGCGGCCTTTGTCCAGACCGTTCCTGCCCGTGGCCGGACCACCACGGTCAGGCGGTTGGCACCAAACAGGTCGTCGCGGTAGGTCTTGAAGGTCTTGATGTACTCATGGTTCAGCGGCATCTGCTTCTCGAAGCCCGCTTCCATGCGCAACTGCGTGGCGAAGAATGCCATCACCGCGGTAAAGAGTCCGATCACCACCAGCGTGGCGGTGCGGTGGGAGAACAGGATGCCTTCGAGGCGTCGTACTAGTCCATTCATTGCTGCATGCTTCCAGATTGCTGTGGACGCGGGGCCGCGCCAGCCACCGGCCGGCACGGCCCGCGCGAGGTCCGTCAGAAGTTCCGGGTCAGGAACGCGCCGACGAAGTTGCGGTCACCAAGCGGCTGTGCCAGCGGATTGGCACCCCAGTACATCGTGTAGTTGATGCCGGCCTGCCACTTGGCCGGGTTCTGGTTGAACAGCACATAAAGGTTGGCGGACTTCGCGCCCTGCATGTAGTTGCCGAGCGCTGTCGGCGTATAGCCCATGAAAGAGTAGGAGAACGTCACACCCGGCGTCACCTGCCAGCCGGGGATCAACCTGCCGTCGTAGGTCCAGTTGAAGTCCACCGTCGCGCCCATCGACAACGAGGTGCCCCGGGCCGCCGAGATCGGGTAGCCAAGGGTGCCGTTGGTCGAGCCGTCCATCCAGGGCTGCAACGCCGGCGCGGGCGCCTGCATGACCTGCACGCCGTCGACGGTACGAATGAAGCGCGAGTTCGAATTCACGCCCGGGAAGTAGATGCCGACCAGCTCTCCCGTGAACGCCGCGGTGTCCGCGCCCAGCAGCTTCAGGAAGCCCCCCGAATTGCTCGGCGTGAGCGCAAGCAGGCCTGTCAGGTGCGTCTGGAAGCGTTTCTTGTCGATCCACTGCTGGCAGTTCACCCCGGTCACGCCATTGCTGATGATGTCCAGCGGTCCGTTCGGCCCGTAGCAAGCCGAGAGCGCCACGGCGTCACGCGGCCGGTACGACAGTTCCCAGCCCACCGCCCAGTCCCCCACGGGGAAGTTGGCGCTGACGCCGTAGAGCTTGCGATCCTCCAGGTACTGGACCTGGATGGTGTCGTCTGGACGCAGGCTCAGCACCGGCAGCTTGTCGTGATAATTCATGACGTACGTGCCGATGTCGAGCTGCGTGCCTTCCGGCTTGTAGTGGAAGGCCATGCCGTACTGGCCCGAGTTGCGGGCGAACTGGTTCGGCTGCAGCGGGATGCCGAAGGTATCGGTCGGCGGCCCGGCGAACGCGCCCTGGTTGATGCCCTGCTGCACGCTCTGGATGGCGCCCTGGTTGCGCGAGCCGGCGATGCTGGTGGCGTCGGTACCCGAGAAGTTGGGGTTCTGCGTGCTGACGTTGAACGGCTCGGCGCCACGGCCGAGGTTGTCGGTCAGCGAGAAATAGGAACCCACCGGGGGCAGTCGGCTGCCGTTCCACTGGAACTGGTAGTACGCCTCCATGTTCAACCCGTGCCCCAGTCCCGACGCAAAGCTGATCATCGGTGCGGGCAACACGGCTTCCTTGATCTGCGTGCCGGGGACCAGCAGCTTCTGGATATCCAGCGCATTGGTCGAATTGATACCGCCCAGCCCGAATATGCTCTCGCCCCAGTTGATCACCTGGTTGCCCACGCGCACGCGCGCGCTCTGGTCGCCGATCGAGAACCCCTTGCTGACCCACAGATCGAGCAGCCGGGCGTCGCGCGCCACCTGGTCGAAGGAATCCTTCGTCAGTTCCGATCGCTCGGTGTGGCTGGCGGCCATGTCGTACAGCCAGGTGCCGCGCGCCATGAACTTGATGTCTTCGGGGAAGTTCAGCAGCAGTTCGTGCGTTCCCTTCACATACGCAGCGAACAGGTCGCCCTTCTTGTAGTTCAGGTTGCCGTTATCCAGATTGGCGAATTGCGCGGTATTCACGCTGCCCCCGCAGCCGGAGGCGTCGGGGTCGCCCACCCGTTGGCAGTCGATGCCGTGCGTGCGCATCGCCAGGCCGGTAGTGATCTGCGAGTCGAACGAGCCGTAGACGGTCTCGCCCTGGATTTCCACGGCGCTGGCGCCACCCATCCGCATGGCGACCAGGGCGGCCGCCAGCGCAATGCAGCGTCTCTTGCTTCGAATCATTGTTTCTCCCTGTTTCCGTTAATCCTGCTTCTTGCTGTTCTGCTATCTGCGGGCGCGTCCACGTACAGGGGCTCTGCGCGGACGAACGCCTCCCGCACAGGTCGTTCGCCTGCGTCGGATCGGGAATCTTCTCGGGGAAATGGGCGACCGCCAACGGCGTGGCGGTCGCGCGGGGACTTACCGTTCGCTGCGTGCGCGCAGGCTCTCCGGCGTGTAGTAGTCGAGCCTGAAGCGTGGCTCGCCGGAGTCGGTAATCCAGCGGATATCCTTGCTGCCACCCACTGTCACACCGTCGGCCACGTAACGGCCGGAGATCATGTCGTACTGGACGAAGGTCTCCAGGTCGCAGGCGCCGGTTTCCCAGACGGGGATCGGGAAACCTTCGCGGACTTTCCAGAGCTTGCCCTGCGCGTCATAGTCTTCCGACACCAGCGCGAGCCAACTGTCCTCGTCGAAGTAGAAGGTCTTCTTCGGCGCCGTGTGGCGGGCCCCGGCCTTGACCGTTGCCTCGACCATCCACACGCGGTGCAGTTCGTAGCGGCGGCTGGCATTGCTGATGTACTGGGGTCCCAGCACGTCGTGCAGCTTGGCCTGGAAGTCGTAGATGCCGAACGAGTTCGACGGCACATACATGTCCTTCTTGCCTACGAGCTTCCAGTCGAAGCGGTCCAGGTTGCCGATGAACATGAAGGCCTGGTCGACCGTGTACTGGTTTTCCATGCCGATCTGCGGCGCGTCATAGGCGTAGCTCGGCATCCGGCGCACGCGGCGCTGGCCCGGGAAGTAGTAGGAGACTTCCGGCGATGATTCGCCGAAGGAATTGATGCCCACCGCGCCCTGTCCTGCCAGCGCCGCGGGCGACTTGTACTGGAAGGAAATGGCCTGCAGCGTGTGCTTGACCTGCTCCGGCGTGGTCGCACCCTTCTTCGCCCACGGGAAATACAGGGTCATTTCCTGGTTTGCGTCGACCCACTCGTCGCTGCCCGCTCGCGGCGACAGCACCGTGTAGAAACTCGGGAAGACGATGCCCATGCCCCGGTAGCGGGTCTGGAAGTTCCACATCGCCTCGGCGCCGGTCTTCGGACGCGGGAAGGCCACCCCCGGCAGCACGGCGTTTTCCAGCGTCACGCCGTCGGACGCCATCTTCGCCTCGCCGAGATTGCGCTTGCTGTTGGCCTGCACCCAGTCCGGCGCGCCGCAATTGCGATGCGTCGGGTAGACGTCCATGCGGTAGCCCTTGGTCGCCTTGATGAAGGCGACCTGGCCCGGGCTCAGCTTGTCGGCGTACTTGTCGACATTGGAGGCATCGATCGAGAAAAGAGCTTTCTCGTCCTTGTGCGACCAGAACTTCCCGCGCGGCTGTTCCGGCGACCACCCGCCCAACGGTGCGTCCTTTCCTTCCCACGCCGGAATCGCGCCATCCTTGCTCCCGGTGCGTTGTGCTCCCGCCGGGGTCATGTCCGCATCCCCGTCGGCTGCCAGGGCGCCGGCGCCCACCGCCAACAGCCCTGCGGCCAACGCCATAGCCGTCAGTCCCAGCCCCACCTTCCGCTGCCTCATCTTCCCGTCTCCTTTGCGTCGATGCCTCGAAATTCAGGAGAAGTCTACGATTCGGCGCAGGAGAGCAAGGACGGGTTTCGGCAGGGGCTAGTAACAGAAAGTTGCTTTCACGGGATCGATGTGGCTAGGGAAACCACCTACAGGATTATCCCCGCGCCCCACGCCCATGGGATGCACGCGCCGTCTCCGACGGCAAGTATCCAAACATCCGGTTGTAGTCGGCGGCAAACCTGCCCATGTGGACAAATCCCCAACGTGCCGCTGCGTCCTTGATCTGCAGGCGGTCGGCGCTGGTCTGCCGCAGCAGCTTGCGCACCCACGACAACCGTATGGCGCGCAGATAGACATGCGGCGTCACGCCAGCGACCTCGACGAAAGCCGTCTGCAGCGTACGCGGGCTGACGCGCACCTGTGCGCAAAGCTCCAGCACGCCAACCGGCTGGGTCGGATTCGCCTGGACAAACTCCCTGCAGCGATTGACGACTTCGCTGTAGGTCATCTGGGTCACGTTGACACGCCGGCGCGGCGCCTCCGCGTCGATCAGCAGGCAAAGGAGACGCTCGAGGATATCGTCGCGCGCGGACATGCGGGCCGCGGGAAAAGCCAGCGCCTCGGGATTTCCCTCGAGGGCCAGCAGGCTGCCCAGGATGCCCGCCGCTACGTGTTGCCGCGCCTGAGGACTGACTTCGAGCAGGCGGTGATCGGTCCAGTGCAGGCTGGCGATTCCCCCGAGATACTCCGCGCAGGTTGCAAAGGTCGATTCGCCGAGCACGATGCCGACGTGTTCGCTGGGCCCACTGGATTGGGTCGAAAACTCCCCGCCGCTCGCCAGATGGCCGATGGATGCCCCGATCGCCCGCCCGTAGAGCGTCGTACGGCTTTCCAGGGGAACAGGGATGCCAAACATGCGGCATCCCTTCTTCACCCAGCCTTCCTGCAGGATCGGGACATTCAGCCGCTCGCGGTACACGAACACTTCGTCGTCCAGCCTGAATTGCTGGAGATAGCCGTCATACCGGCCGGGACCGGTCTGCAGATATTGCTGGTTGAGCTGGGGCAGTCCAAGCGCGTGCTCTTCCGGACTCCGGAACGACTCGGCGTGGCAATGGGGGATATCAGACATGGGGGCACCTGCTGCGCAGACGGACCGGCACGCTGTCTTGCGCGGTTCCGGTCTTGTTTGCCAGCGGCATTCTCCTCGCCGCATATGGGGGTGAATACTAGGGGTAATACCCGGTTGGCAACGTGACATATTGCTGAGGCAGCACTTTATGAGGTAATGCTGTGCGCCGTGCCGCGTGCAGTAACAATCCGATGTTATGCCTTGCTGTTTCCGGACACTCCCCTCGCGAGCCCTGCCCTACTCTCGCCCTGAAGCAGCCAACGGAAACAGGAAGGGACATGGGGAACACGAATTCAGCCGGTCGGAAAGCGGCCGCTCTCAACCGCAGGAACTTCATGCGCCAGACCGGATTCGGCGCAGGCGCGCTCGCCCTTGGTGGCGTGTTGCATCCGGGCGAAGCCTACGCCAGGCCGGCCGACACGCGGCGCAAGGCGAAGTCCAGCGGGGTGGACTATGACGTGATCGTGCTCGGCGGCGGCTTCGCAGGGATCACGGCCGCGCGCGATTGCAGCAAGAATGGCTACAAGACGCTGGTCCTGGAGGCCCGCGACCGCCTTGGCGGCCGTACCTACACCAGCCAGTTCGCCGGCCACAAGGTAGAGCTCGGCGGCACCTGGATCCACTGGACACAGCCCTTCGTCTGGTCGGAAGTCCAACGCTACAAGCTCGACGTGATCGAAACGCCGGAGTCGAATGTCGACCCGGCCGGCGTCCATGCGGTGGTGCTGGTGGACGGTCGCCGCGAGCAACTGAACACGCCGGAACAATTCGGCGAAGTGTTCGGCGCCTTCAACCGCTACTTCGCCGATGCAGGAAAGTTTTGGGAACGGCCCTACGATGCATCGTTCCGCTGGAACGCCATCGCTGCCGCAGACGGGCTGAGCGCCAGCGGCATGGTCCAGTCCATGAAGCTGTCGCGGCTCCAGCAGGTTGCCCTCGACGGCTATCTGGCCGGCCTGTCGCACTGCCCGCCCGCCATGGCGTCGCACATCGAAGTCAGCCGCTGGTGGGCGCTGCCCGGCGGGAACATGTCCGCCATGCGCGATGCCGCCGGTCGCTACCGGTTCAAGGACGGCACTGTCAGTCTCATCAATGCCATGGTTGCCGACGGCAAGCCCGAGATCCGGTTGTCCTCGCCGGTGCGAGCCGTGGAGGATCTTGGCAGCCACGTGGTAGTCACGACCCAGGGCGGCCAGCGCCTGCGGGCAGCAAGCGTGATCGTCGGCCTGCCGATGAACGTGCTGCCCACCGTGCAGTTCACCCCGGCGCTCGACGCCAGCGTCGTGCGCGCCGGCCAGGAGCGCCATGCCGGCTGTGGCGTCAAGCTGCTGATCAAGGTAAAGGGGCGCATCGCCGAGTCGCGCGTCCTGGCCCTGACCGATTCCACGCACCCGCTGCCGTTGGTCAGCACGTACGAGGCCGCCCCCGACCACACCGTCCTTGTCATGTTCGGCCCGGACCCGAAACGCATCGACTATCAGGACAAGGCCGCGGTGCAGCAGGCGCTGCGCGACTTCTTTCCGGATGCCGAGGTGGAGGAAGTCCATTTCCACCCATGGACGGAAGATCCCTACAGCCAGGGGACCTGGGCCAACTACAAGCCCGGCTGGTTCGAGAAGTACTACGCCCACTTCCAGCAGGATCGCGGCCGCGTGATCTTCGGACAGGGCGACCATGGCGAAGGCTGGCGCGGCTTTATCGACGGCGCCATCGGCGCGGGCGTCCGTTCCGCCGAGCGCGCCAGGGTGCTGCTTGGCTGAAGCGTCCACTCACGAAGATTCCCTGCACCCGACGAAACCCATGCACGCACAACAGGGCGCAAGCCTCCGCCAGTTCACGCGCCTCCTCGCCGGAGCGGCGGCGACGGTCGTCGCATTGCTCGGCCCCGCTGTCGCCTCCGCGCAAGCGCAGCAGAAGCCGAACATCCTCTTCATCCTCGTGGACAACCTCGGCTACGGCGAACTGGGCGTCTACGGTGGCGGAGCGCTGCGCGGCGCGCCCACGCCGCGCATCGACAGGCTCGCCAGCGAAGGCATGCGGCTGACCAACATGAACATGGAGCCGCAATGCACCCCGAGCCGCTCCAGCATGTTGACTGGCCGCTACGCCATCCGCTCGGGCACCTATTCCGTGCCGATTGGCGGCTCCGCCGATGGGCTCACGCAGTGGGAAGTCACCATGGCCGAGTCGCTCTCGGACGCCGGCTATGCCACCGCCCTCTACGGCAAGTGGCACCTGGGCAGCCTGGACGGACGGTTGCCCAACGATCAGGGCTTCGACGAGTGGTATGGCATTCCCCGCACCACCAACGAGGCAATATGGCCCAGCTCCAATGGCTACACGCAGGAGCGGATGAAGCCCGAGTACATCATGGAAGGCCGCAAGGGCGAGAAGAGCCGCGAGCTCCGCGTCTACGACCTCGACCAGCGACGCGTGATGGACGCCGAGCTCACGCGCCGCTCCATCGCCTTCATGGAGCGGGAGACCAGGGCCGGGAAGCCCTTCTTCGCCTTTGCCACCCTGACTCAGCCACACTTCCCCACGCTGCCGAATCCGCGCTTCGCCGGCAAGACCGGCAACGGCGACTGGGCCGACATGCTGGCCGAGATGGATTCCAACGTCGGCCAGATGCTCGACGCGGTCGACCGCCTCGGCGTGCGCGACAACACCATCGTCATCTTCGCCAGCGACAACGGCGCCGAGTACCTGCGGCCATGGGATGGATGGTCCGGCCCCTGGCGCGGGCAGTATTTCACGGCGTATGAGGGCGGCATCCGGGTGCCCTTCATGATCCGCTGGCCGGGCAAGATTCCGGGTGGCCGCGTCAGCGACGAGATCGTGCATGGCGTCGACCTGTTCCCGACCATCGCCCGCATGACCGGCGCACGCGTGCCGGACGATCGCCCGATCGACGGGGTGGACGAATCCGGCTTCTTCGAGGGCAAGACCGACAAGTCCGCCCGCGAGGGCATCCTGATCTGGGTGGACAACCGCCTGCAGGCGGTGAAGTGGCACAACTACAAGGTGCACTTCTACCAGCAGGACAATATGGAGTCGCCGCCGGTCAAGCTTGGCATTCCGCGCCTGTTCGATCTCTATACCAATCCGCAGGAAGACGAGCAAAAGCGGGCCTTTTCGAGCTGGGTGCTCGGGCCGATGCTGAAAATGATGGGAGCGTTCGAAGCCAGCGTGAAGAAGTATCCGCTGATTCCGATGGGGACGCCCGAACCGTATCAGCCGCCGGCCGCGGCCCCGAAGCAGCCGTGACGCAGGCCATATCCGGCACGTCGATGCGCTGGCGGCGCGGCGTCGGCGCCGTCGTCGTCGTGCTGAGCGTGTCCGCCATGACGGGTGCGAGCTATGTCTGGTGGCAGGGCCGCCCCGGCGCCGTCACGCCAGGCGCCGCCATTGTGACCGGCGACGGCGTCACCGGACCGGCCGGCATGGTGCATATCCCCGGCGGGGAATTCCTGATGGGCAGCGACAGCAGGATGGCCCAGCCCAACGAGAGGCCCGCGCATAAGGTGCGCGTGCATGGCTTCTGGATGGACCGGCATCACGTCACGAACGCTGAATTCCGCAAGTTCGTCGAGGCGACCGGCTCGAGGTGGTGCTCGACCAGATCGACGGCCGCGATCTGGCATACCGCCTGGCCGCCATCGCCCGCGAGCAGGCCAGCGAGCAGGCCAGCGAGGCGGCGGATACCCTGTACATTCGCAGCGCGAGCCGTCCCGGACCTTTCGGCCGCGCAACCATGGACGCCCGCCTCTGGCGGGTCCTGCATCCGGATTACCGCGCCAGCGAGAACGAGACCAGGCGCGTCGAGCTCGCGCTGCGGTGGGCGCTCAGCGGCCGCGAGGCGATGGAGTGCTCGTTCGACTACGAGGACCTCGTCGCCGCGCGCCAGAAAGCGGTACAGGACGCGCTGGCGGTGCTCAACTACCTGATAGGCATCCCGGTACATGAGGTCACCTGGTGCGATCCTGACGGCCCGATGGTGCGCTGGCCGGAAGACGAGGGGCACGGCGCGGCCATTGAGACGGCGCAGAGCCTGCTGCTCGACATGATGGCGCTCGGGGAAGTGCTCGCGCGACGGAACTACTGACTGCGGAAATTCCGCAGTTCGACCGTCTGTCCTGATTTGGATAGACGGTCCCCAAAACCGATCGACGTCGATCGGTTTCAAACGTAGCATCGCGCAGGAAGCGCTCGGCGAGATCCGCCAGACCTACCGGACGCTCTTCAACGCGGACCGGCTGCTGCTGATCACCCTGCCGGTGCTACTGCAGGGGAGACCTGTGAGCGTCTGCTCGTACGGGTGCCGTGGCCACCAGCCCGCACCTGGGCGCCTGGGTAGCAGTCTCGGCAATACTGCAAAGCCTCTTCTTTCGTGTTGAAACGGGCGGAGGTCCCCGCTGTCCTGTCTGCGTACAGCAGCGTCACATGCCAGCTTTTTCGAATGTGCGAGATGAAAAGGACGGCGGAATTCATGGCGCGTGCGGGGTTCGGTTACGAGAAGGTCTCCGCGGCACCGGGGGTTGGGCTTGAGTGTCGTGGATGGAGAAGCACCTAGGCCGCCAGTCTATGCCGATGACGGCCACGGTTGGAATCACCCGATGGGGTGCGCCAGGTCCCCGCCGCGCATGGTGGCTAAAGCTGCCCGCACGGGGCGCTCCAGCCGCTTCGCTCTCGTGCTGCTGAAGCTCAAGGTCGCACCACCTGCGACGGCGAGATGCCGAACATGTTGCGGAAGTCGGCCGCGAACTTGCTTGAGTTCAGGAAGCCCCAGCGCGCCGCCGCGCTGCCGATGCCCAGTTCCGCCGCGGGCGTCTCGCGCAGCAGCTTGCGCACAGCGGTCAGGCGCACAGCGCGCAGATATGTCGACGGGGACACGCCGCTCACTTCTTGGAAGCTCGTCTGCAAGGTGCGGCGGCTGACGCGCAGCAGGCGGCAGAGGTCCATTACGCTGATGGCCTCGTCGCGATTGGCCTGCACGTGCTCGCGACTGCGCTGCACCACATCGGCATAGGTGAGATGGGTGACGTTCCGCCGCGGCGGCGGGGCGGCTTCGACGAGCAGGTGCAGCAGGCTGCCGATCACGTCCTCGCGCAGCGCCTTGCGCGCATTCCCGAAGCGCAGAGCGGCTGTGTCTTGCGCAACGGCATCCACGCAGGCGCCGACCTCGGCGGACACGCGCTCCAACGCCGCACGCCCAACGCTCAGCGTCGATTGCGTCAGCCAATGCAGCGTATCCAGACCGCCGAGGTACTCGGCATAGCCTGCGAAGGCGTCGTCATCGACCGACACCATCACGTAATCGACCGCGCCCGCACTGTGAACCTCGAAGGTCTGGCCGCCGGCCAGATGGGCAATCGTGTCCGACATGGCCACGCCCTGATACGTCGTACAGCGGCGGACGTTCAGCGGCACGGCAAACATGCGTGCGCCGGTGCGCAGGGCACCCTGCTGCATCAGCGGCACGTTGGTCTGCTCGCGGCAGACCCGCACGCCGCCGGTCTCCGGGTACAGGCAGATCGTGCCGGCAAACCGGCCAGGGCCCGTCTGACAGTAGTGCTGGTCGAACTGGGCGAATCCGAGGGCTTGGTCGTCCAGGTCTTCGAAGTGGGTAATGCGGCAGGAGTCGAGAGTCGTCATGGCGGGGGCGGGGAGCATCGGACTGCGCGAACGATGCTAGGTCGCCCCCCCTCTCCCGTCCATCCGGGCAACCGCTCACCACCTCAGGCGCCCTACCCCACTCCTCAGGAGTGGGCCTCTGCCGTGGCGGATGTGCCTGCCCTCCCTGCGAGGCGGACCGCTCGCTGCCCTGTCAGCCGAAGCGAGCCTTCACGCGCTCGGCCGCACGCGAGCCCGCGCCGATGGCGCCGTCGATGAAGCCGCGCCAGCCCTCGCCGTGGTCGCCCTGGCCAAAGAACACGCGGCCCTGGTCCTTCTGGAACTGGCTGTAGTACTTGCCGAACCAGCCCGGACGGTAGCCGCACCACGTCCCCTGGCTGTAGGGATCTTCGGTCCACGGCTGGTGGTGGACTTCCTCGACCACGGCTTCGGGGAAGAAGTCGTGCAGGGCGGTCTGCACAGCGGTCTTGTCGGCGTAGTCGATGCGCTTCGGGTCCGGACCGAACATCACGAGAACGGTATGGTCGTCCGCCGCGGCGTAGGTGAACGATATCGGCAGCGGATGGTTGGGCGAGGCCAGAGCCAGCACGCGCGACTTCGACATGCGGCCCTTTACCTTGATCAGCAGCTTGATGCCGTGGCCGACGTGCTTCTCGCGGCCCGCCTCGATGACGCCGTTCGGCAGCGGCGGGTGGAACTGCACGCCTGGCAGCACGTTCATCGGCAGCGCCACGATCACGGCGCCCGCCGTAATGCGCTGGCCGTCCTTCGTCGTCACCACCACGCGGCGGGCCTCGTCCTCCACTGCACGCACCGGCGTTGACAGGCGGATCTCAGGCTGGCCGTCCGCCACTATCTTGTTGATCAGGCTGACGGTGCCGTCGCGGAAGCGATAGCGGCCGCCGGCATCGTGCAGCGCTTGCATCGAACCGCCCGCCAGCGACCACCAGCGGTTCAAGTCGACATGGGATGCCACCTCAGGCTTGCAATGGCCAAGGGCCGAGATGTAGCCTTCCACGGCGGTGCGCTGGAGCGGCGTGAGTTGCATGCCGTCGATCATGGCGGCTGCGCTGCGACGGTCAGCTTCGGCAATCGCCTTCCAGCCGTGGGAGGCGTCGTACGGACGTTCCCACATTTGACCGGCGTTGGCGAAGTACTTCGTGATGGCGCCAAACACGGCGAGGGCCTGCTCGCCGTCCAAGTGCTGGGCGCGTCCGTCGGCAAACACCACGGCCTCGCTGGCGCCATCGACGTTAGATTCCGGCGTCTCGATCACGTCGAGCTTGTAGCGCTGGATCTCGGACCAGACGAACGGCTGCGACCAGTGCACCCACGTGCCGCCCATCTCCACCTGGTGGCCGGCGAACTGACTGGTGAAGGTGCGCCCTCCGAGGCGGTCACGCGCTTCAAGCAACAGCGTTCGGTAGCCATTCTTCATGCTGTCGCGCGCGGCCGTCACGCCGGCAAATCCGCCGCCCAGCACGATGACGTCGTAGTCGACACCGGGCATCTTCGCGACTCGGCGGCTCGAGACCGCCGCCCCCGCCATGGCAGGCGCCGCCATGCCGCCCACCGCCACGGCGCTCGCGCCCAGCCCGGCGCGCTTGAGAAAGTCGCGGCGCGCCGGGGCCGGGGTTTCGGGAATATGGGAAGGGTTATCGGATTGCGGCATATCAAGTCTCCTACTCACGAGTTCGGTGTCAAGAGACATTACGCGGGACAGGGTTCTGGCTGGTATCCCCCGGTCGGCAAGAGATTGTTACGGCTCGGCGTGCCGACTGGCGAAAGGCAAATCGGCCAGCCCCAAAGGGGACTGGCCGACACACTGCAGTCTGGTGGACAACCCGCAAGCCAGAATTCACTGACAGCGGCGCTGTTCGCCCGGCATTAAATTCAGGCTACTGACATGTAGTGCTTCACGAAGCGCGAAGACATTACCGTCCACCGCACAGATGTCCCTTTTCTCACGAACCATGCGTCGCCGGCGTGGTACGAATTGGACTCGCCGGTGGCTTCGTTCAGCAGGATGCACTCGCCCTCAATGACGACGGCATGTTCATCGTAAGGGTATGTCATGCGAAATTCGCCCTGGGTGACGGCGAAGTATCCGGCCTTTGCCCCAGTATCGGGATGCGCGTATTCGACTTTGCCGAAGGCATGCGGCTCGCCCGCCAACACTTCGACGCCCAGACCCGCCAGCGACCCCCATGGGTCTAGGTCCGGATCGTTGCCTTGATGAACTGGATAGATGGACATGATTTCCCGGTGGCGAGAGATTGGCGCCCTTCAAAACCACGGTCAGGGGCGCCATTGGCTTGAACAGACTGCTCGAGCGCGGTACAGCCCGCTGTTTCGGAGGAATTCTACGGAGACACGTCACATCCTGCGATCAGCTTTCGGCAATGACTTGTAACTGCCCGGCCATGCCGAGTTGTTTGCGCCGTGTCGCCTCGGCCAGCGCGGCATCGAGTCCCATCGTGCCGTCGATCACCAGATCGACCAGCTCTTTCGCGTGTTCGATTACCTGGCGCTCGGCGGACAATCGCTGCGTCGAAAACCCACTAGAAACTAGTGACTTCTTCCCGCGGCCACCTTTGGAAGGTTCGGGATAGCGCACTGCATATAGCATCGCCTTTTGCCCGCGAGTAAGGTCCCTTCGCTCAAGGTTCGCATCTGCAATGTAGGCGTCCTGGTCCTCGCGGTTGAGCATGATGTGCGCAGGCGTCACGCCGGCAAGGTTGCCGGCCACATCGCTGGTTCCTGCTAGCATTCCTAGTCGGCGTCCCAATCCCGACTATCCAATACAAACTTCCAAGGGATCAGCATGAAATCGGGCAACGATTTGCACGAGTCCTTTCGTTCTCTCTTGTGGTCTGACGTACAGGAAGCCGACGGCTTTCCCGCCCAGCGCCCTCTCCTGGCTCACTACACGTCGATCGCCGTTCTCGATGCGATCATGTCGAAAGATGAGCTGTGGTTCTCAAACCCGCTGTTCATGAACGATGTCGACGAACTGCGCTTCGGCATGCTTGAAGGATTTCAGGCCTTTCATCGCAACGAAGCCATCCGGCAGGCGTGTGGGAGCGACGAACGGTACAAGGCGCTGGTCGATGCTTTTGGCGGGTACTACACACGATTCGAAAGAGAGCATGCCCTCGACACCTATGTCCTTTGCCTTTCCGAACACAATCCTGCCGAAGTCGACGGGCGCCTGTCGATGTGGCGGGGCTATGGCAGCAACGGGAACGGAGTTGCGATCATCATCGACACCGGAATGATCAATGCCAATGACGGCTCACCGTTGATCTTCGGTCGCGTCGAGTATGCCTCGCGGGAGGAGCGGCGCGAATGGATCGAAAGCAAGCTAGCGGAGTTCGCCTCGCTCGTGCACAAAGAAGTGATTCCCACCGACAAGTTGTATTTGTCGCGGCATCGAACCATTCCGGAAGCTCTCCAGCTTCCCTGAACATGTCGATCAGATAGGAATGGTCATTTGCACACAGAAGCGCTTCCGCCCGGCTGGATCTGAAGAAGTTTATGTAGGCACTCGCCTCCTGCTGCGCACGATTGCCGGCCAGTTCCCGTGCATACAGGGCCGGATGGACAGCATTGATCTGTACCAGGCCTGGCAACTGTTCGGGGTACGTCATGCCATAGGCCCAACTGATGGCGCCGCCCCAGTCGTGTCCGACTAGCACAAATTCCTTGTAACCCAGGTACTCGGCGAGCGCCCGGATATCCTCGACGGCGTAACGCGCCCGATAGGCCTTCGTCTCCGCCGGCTTTCCGCTCAGGTTGATTCCTCTCAGATCGGGCGCCACCGCGTAGCAGCGACTCCCGAAATGAAGCAGCATGTCCTTCCACGCGTACCAAAACTCGGGGAATCCGTGCAGGAATAGCAGCAACGGCCTGCCCCTGTCGCCGGTGCTGGCAAAATGCATGTCGATGCCGTTCACATGCACCGTGTGATGTTGGATGTTGGCCAGATCTTTCCCAGTTTTCATTGCAGCATTTTTCCATCGTCTAAGGCGCGGTTTCAGGCATGCCACCCGTCGAAGTAGGACAGGAAAGTGCTCGCGTCATCCCTGCTCCCGGAAAGACGGACACGTCCATCGTCCAGTAGTGCATCCAGCGAACTCTCGCCAAGATAGAGCGCAGTGAAGGCGCGCGCGCTCAGGGACAGGACCAGGTCCGCCGGACGATGATGCTCTGCCGGCCGCTCGACGTATTCCACGACCCCGCGACGCAGATGCAGCGCGACCGAGAGCCGGTCCCCGTCCGTGAAATCGAATCGCAGCACCGCCTCCGCATCCTGCGACCGGATGGGATCGATCCGGACTCGCCAGTACTCGACGAATCTTGCGGGCTCGGCACACACCTGCTGCGGCGAAGGCGGGACCACGCGAGGAAGCCTGATCTTTCCCTCGAGCGCCAACGCCTGACTCAGCATGAAGCCGCGCACAATGCTGGCAGTCGACTGGTACGCGCAACGGCGCAACAGCTCTGCCTTGAGTTGTCGAAGCTCGGGATCATCCGGTGCCAGCCGCCAGGCGAAGTCAAGTAGTTCAAGCGCCCAGGCAAGTTCGCCACGGCGCCCGGCCTCGCGTACAGTTGCCAACACGCCATCCCGTCCGCCCAGTAGCGGCAGAAGTCGGGCGGCTCGCTCGTCAGGCGTGAGCCTGACAAGCGAGGCGGCATCGCCGTCCCACCAGCCCATGGCATGGCTCATGATGTAAGGTGCGTGCCAATCCAGCTTCCCATAGGCCTCGAACAGCCACGGATCTTCCGCCAGGTGGCGCGGCAGCTTCACGAAGCTGCGCAGGTCATCAGGCCCTTTTCCCTGCAGGATGCCTCGCAAGGTCTGGTCGAGCACCAGACTGTTGAAGTCCTGATAATTGCGCAGGGTCTTCTCGATTTCCTCGCTGCCGGCAATCGAGCGGCCATGCTGGTTGATCAGGTACTGCGGGCGCAGCGAAAGCAGGTCGCGCAGTGCCTCCGACCAGACGCGCGGGTCGCGGAACTTGGCGCCACGCGGAGTATAGAAATTCGGCTGCCAGGGCCACAGGATATTGTTCAGCGCCACGCACTGGTCCGGCAACCAGACAGTAATGCAGTCATCGGTGTCGGACCCGCCACGCGCAAGGAATTCCAGGCGTACGCCGGCAATGGTCAGGGTGTCCCTGTCGCACACCGGCGTATTCACCGGAACGAAGCCTCTGTCCCCCGGCTCGATCACGAATCCGTGCTTCGCATCCGGCCCCGATTCCGGCAGGAGCATCTGTGCGTGCTGGATAGCCCTCGCGCGCTGCAAGGGTTCGATTTCCGGAAAATAGGATCCCGCCGAACTGAGCCTCATGTTCTCGTTCAGCCGCCGATGCCCGATCACCAGCACGTCCGCCTCGCCTTCCAACAGCGCCGACGTCCCGAGCGTGTAGTGCGTGTGGCTGTAGATGACGGCCTTGATCGGCTTTCGACTGATGTTCCGGATCAGTTCCCGATAGCGGCGGCCATGCTGTACGTTCTCGCCGGTCTCCCATACGATCAGTCCGTCCGTGCCTTCGATCACCGCTGCATTGAGCGACGGGCCCGGCAGCACCCAGACGCCGGATGTCAGTTCGTACGCGCTGCAATCCTGATGCCGCACCAGCCCCGCATTGTCGAGAGCGGCCTGATTGACGATTGCGCCGTTGCTGGCGCGCGCGAGCCGGAAGTCAGCCGGCGCAACAGGTGATGCCAACATCTTGAGTCTCCGTTCGGATAGTTTTGGTGGGCCGGACGACGCGACGGCTTCAGGCGACTTCCGCCGTTGCCGCGCGCAACGACTGACGAGCGCGATCAGGATGCAGATAGCGCGCGCTCAACACGGCTGCGATGATGAGAAGCGCTCCGCCAATGGCAAAGCCAAGTTCGTAGCCGCGCGCATTGAGGCTGCCGTGCGCCTGTACCAGGCGTCCCACCAGCGCTGGCGCGATCGCGCCAGCGCTGGTCGCGACGGCAACATAAACGCCCATGACCGCGCTTCGCTGGCTCGTTGGCACCAGCCCGCCCAGGATCGCAGGTGCAAAGCCGAAGCAGATCGACGGCAGACAGGTTGCAACGCCGAGCACAACCACCTTCACCGCCGCCTGCATATCGAGCAACGCCAGGCTGCAGAGCAGCGTGCCGCCAAACAGAAATGCCCAGTTGAGAACGCCAACCCGCGCCTTCCGGCTGGGTGCACCCCGCGCCAGCATGCGCTCCGAAAGCCAGCTCAGCGCAAAGGTGTATGGCGCTGTAAGCAGCAGGATGACGGCAAAGAGCCGGCCGGAGGTGATGGCATCAAAGCCGAGTCCTTTTTCCAGGTACGTCGGCAGCCAGGTCAGGATCAGTGCGACCGACCAGTACGCCGAGAAGCCAAGCAAGAAGATGGCCAGCACAGAAGGCGTGCCAAGAATGTGGCGGTACGCCACGCGCGGCTGCGGCTCACCAGATATGTCGCCAGAGCCCGGCTGAGCATGATAAGTGCCGGCCGGCCCTGGCCTGTCTGCAATGCTGCCTTCTCGACCGAAGCGCAACCACAGCAGGCACCACGCTGCCCCTAGCCCTGCCAGTAACACGAAGTTCATTCGCCATCCCCAATGCTTCGACACCTGGGGGATTAGCAAACCGGCCAGCACCAACCCGACCACACCGCCCTGATTGACAAGCGCCATGGGCAAACTGCGTCGTTCGTCCGGAAACCATTTGAACAGTGCATGCGCGGAGATGGCCGCCGAAGGACCTTCGGCCACTCCGAGGATTAGCCGGCAGAGAAGGATAGTGAATGCGCTGGCGGCATAGGTCAGAGGTATCTGCAAGACGGACCAGCTCACAGCCAGCCCCAGCAGGATCCAGCGAGTGGGATACCGGTTGGCAAGGAAGCTGAGTGCAATACTCGACAAGGAGAACAACCAGAAGAAGCTTCCGGCAAGCAGCCCGAACGTCGACGGATCCAGCTTCAGTTCCGCCATCAAAGGCACTGCCACCATGCCCAGGACGATCTTGTCAAGGAAGTTGATAAGCGCCAGGCAGGTGATGAGAACGGCTATGCTCCACGCAGTGCGCGGCTGATACCCTCGGTGTACCGACATTGGGAAACTCGTCATCTGGAAAGTGATGAACAGCCCCGGCACCTTGCTGGCACCGAAGCGTGGGCCGTCTGTGCCTTGACCTGGCTTCAATCAGGGCCAATGGCGATCGGACGTATCGGTCATGAGAAACCACACGCGCAGCCGTTACTATGCGCCGGAGCGCCCTCCCTTGACGCGATAGTTCAGTACCTTAGGTGATTGCGGAATCTCGTCGTCCCCCTCATTGTTAGGGGGCGGGTTTTCCCCGGGCAGAGGACTCGCGAAAACGAAAGCGCAGGCAAGATGTCTGGCAGGATCGGCCTGCGTCTGCACTCGATTTCATAGGCATGCTCGCAACCATCGGTGCCGGCTGCAGATGCGTGGCGAATCTCGGCCATGGTGTGTGACAGCGAGTGAAGCAGCCGTAAGCCCCTCGCAATCAAATGACTCGGAATCGATCGACAGGGGTAGGTCAGTGGTTACCGCAGCGGTTGACTGTCAGATATTGGTCCCACAGCGGCAGTCGTCTACTGGGCTGATAGCCGACCATTCGTCGGCCAATGGAGCCGTTCGTCTCGCAACAGTTGGATGTCTCAGATGGGTCAATGGCCCTCCGTCACTCTCGGGCTGACACCGCAAATCGGCCAACACAGTCGTCCGACTTGAAAGCCCAGGGCATCTTCGCCATGGGTGGCCCGTCACGTCGTCAAGCCGCCGTCAACGATGTAGTGCGCTCCTGTGACGAATGACGCCTTCTCCGAACTGAGCCACACCACCAGTTCCGCCACCTCCTCCGGCTCCGCGGACCGGCGCAGCGCGGAAGCTGACACCAGCACGTCCGATGCACCAGGCGCGGACCCGGCAGCAATTTCCTCCGCCATCGCGGTCCGGATGTAGCCCGGACAGATCGCGTTGATCCGGATCCCGTACTTGCCGTACTCTCGGGCCGCAGAGCGGGTCAGGCCGATTACCCCGTGCTTCGAAGCGGAATATGCGGAGCTATAGGGCGCGCCCTTCACCCCGGCGACCGATGCGGTATTGACGATGGCGCCACCCCCCGCCTTCATCGCCCGCAACTCATGCACCATGCAGTGAAACACGCCAGTCAGGTTGACGCCGATGACCGCGTGCCAGTTCTCCATGCCTTGGTCCTCGGTCCGGGCGATGTGGCCGGAGATTCCCGCGTTGTTGAACGCGATGTCCAGCCTGCCGAAGCGATGGAGGGTGGCTTCGACCATCGCCGCGCAGTCCTCCTCCCTGCTCACATCTACGCGCTGGAAGATCGCCTGGCCGCCCGCCTTGCCGATCTCGGCCACGACCTCCCGGCCCGCGGCCTCAGACCGGTCCGCAACGACGACATGCGCGCCGGCTGCGGCAAACCGCAGCGCGGCCGCGCGCCCGATCCCGGCAGCGCCTCCCGTCACGATGGCAACCTTGCCTTGCATTGCATGCATAGAGCAACTCTGATGAAAGTGCCCTCCCCCGCAACAAGCCACGTGAAGGGAGGGCAGCACAAAAACATCCGTTACACCCATTCCGTACACAGCGCGCTCCCGAAGGCACGCCGCGCCGCGGCCTCCTTGATCATCAGCGCCATGGCAGAGAGAAGCACGAACACCGCTATAAAGAAAGACAGTGCCGAGACTTAAAGCCGTCCGCCGCAACGGCCGAATTCGTCACCAAGACTACTTGGCCGCCTGCTTTCGATCCCCTCTCCCGACGGTAGGGAGGGAAAACCAGATTGCGCCCTCAATACCACTCCCTCGTGCGCAGCAAACGCCACCAGCAGGATGCTCGCTGCACACCGATTACGGACGTCTGACGTTTTGCAGAGGGTTGGCGTTGCGCCTGTCGGGCTGAACCGGCCGCTCGCCTCGAAGGCGCCGGATGTCTGAAGCGGTGAGAGACGGCCGCAACTCGCCGGTGGTCGGCCGGCAGGAACGGTAGAGTAGAGATGTGGCGCGGTGACGGTAGGTCTAGGCATCGATGTCTCCGCCCCTTTCGTTTGGCGGTGCCCTAGTAGCCAGGCCATGGCTCCGTTTCCACATCCCCCTCATCGAACCGGACATGCAGATTGTGGGTGGCGGACCTAAATTGCATGGTATTGGCGGACGAAATTTGCACACTCGGGCAAGGTGGCGGCTCTACAGGAAACCGTGGAGCCGCCCATGTACGGGAGGGAACAACGCGTGCTGCT
>Ga0160472_100176_pt1 | contig 85510 bp, 69 predicted proteins | sample HID1973M_E11MG_FD_108267 | JGI IMG/M metagenome (GOLD analysis project Ga0160472, IMG submission 108267) | Enriched mosquito-associated microbial communities from UW Madison campus, WI, USA - HID1973M_E11 MG | ecosystem: Host-associated > Arthropoda: Insects > Digestive system > Unclassified ... | reverse complement strand
GCGGCCCAGTGCCAGCGCATCCGCACCCGTCGACTTCGCTTCGTAGCCCACCGCCGTCGAACCCTCGCCTTGAGCAAATGCATCGCTCACCGGCAGGTTCGTGTCGTTGGTACGTACGTAGCGGATACCGCGGCCGTTGATGGTCGTGTTCGTGGTCGACTGGTCGCCCGCGAAGTTGTTCACCGTGTTGGCCACGTTGTCGACCTTGGTGTCCACCGCCGTCAGCTGGTTCACGTTCACCGCGTCCGTACCCGCCACACCCGGTGCGACGTTCGAGATCACCTTGCCGCCCGCATCGATACCGGACGTCGTGATGCTCGGGCCACCTGCGATCGTCAGACCGTTGGTGTCGATCATAGTGTTGCCGGTCTTCACCGAAGTGAACTCGGGGTTGTCCGCCATCTGCAGGTTCACCGCGCCCGTCGTCGGGTCGGTTACCGTCTTCAGGTTGTTACCCGAGTAGGTACCCGCTGTCGTCGCCGCCCCCTGGATTGCCAGGGTGTCGCCCAGGTCACGGTGCACGTTCGCGCCACTGTTGCCCGCGAAGTTGAGACCCTTCTGGGTCAGGTCCGTGCCCTGTTGCGTCAACTGGCTCACGTTCACCGCATCGGTCGATGCCGTGCCCGCTGCCACGTTGTGGATTTGCTGACCCGCCGCATCGATGTTCGTCGACGTAAAGCTCGGACCGCCGGCGATGGTCAGACCGTTGGTGTCCAGCTTCGTGTTCCCGGTAGTGACCGAGTTGAAGTTCACATCGTCGGCCGTGGCGATCGTGAGCTGGTTGCCGTTCTGCGTGACGTTGATGTTGTTGCCGTTCACGACATTGACGGTGCCACCCGGGGCAACATTGGTGGCCGTGCCACCGTTGGCCTGCAGGTTCCAGCCAGCGCTGGCCTTGCTATCCACGGCCTTGAGCTGCGCCACGTTCACTGCGTCGCTATCGACCGTGCCGGCTGCCACGCTATTGATCTGGCGGAACTGGCCGCTGCCTGCGTCGCCCACCGACACCGCGCCCTGCGTGCCGCTTGTTGCTGCGATGGCCGCGCTTTGCGTGGAGCCCACGCCCGCCGGCACAAAGCCCGCGATGCCGGAAGCGGTGCTCGCCACCGAATTGCTGCCGATTGCCACGCCGCCGGCTGTTGTTGCGTTCGACGCCCGACCCAGCGCTGTCGCATTCATGGCACTGGCCGTGGCGCTTTCGCCAAGCGCGGTGCTACCCCACTTCAGGGCCCCGGCACTCGAACCTACTGCCGTGCCATAGAACTGCGTCCAGTCCTCGCCGGCCACGGCCTTCCAGCCGATCGCCGTGCCATGGTTGCTCGGCGTGCTGGCGTTGTAGCCCACCGCCACATCGCCGGTGCCCACACTGGAGCCGCCTTTCGCACCACTGCCCAAGGCCACGCTCTGGCCATACGCAATGGAATTCGCGCCGATGGCGTTCGCATCAGGCGCCACCGCTATTGCATTTCCACCCAGAGCGATGCCGTTGACGTCGGCCACCAAGGCGCCCGTGCCAATGGCGATCGCATTGGTAGAGAGGTTGCCCGCCACGGCACCCTTGCCCATCGCAATGCCGCCCGAAGCGTTGGAGACGGCCTGGTTGCCAATGGCGATGGCGCTGTCCGCGGTATCGCGCGGGTCAATAGAGCTCGCCTTCGCGCCATAGCCCATGGCAACCGAGTTACCGCTGGCGGCCACGGCGTTCTGACCGGCTGCCATCGCATTTGTGCCGGTGGCGCCATCGTTGTTGTAGTTGCCGACAGGTGTGCCGCCGTCGTTGACGCTGTAGTAGTGCGTGGAAACCGCCTTGAGCTGGCTGACATTCACCGCGTCGCTGTCAGCGGTACCGGCTGCCACACCATTGATCTGACGGTACTTCTTGTTTGCAACATCGCCAACCGACACGGCGGCGAGCGTGCTGGTGGTCGCTGCAACGGCGGTCGCTTGCGCTGGCGTCGCGCCTGCGGGGACGTACCCTGCTACGCCCTTGTCAACATTGGCCACGGAACTGGAGCCCAGTGCCACGCCATCCTTGACACTGCTCTTGGCCGACAAGCCGAGTGCGATAGACTGGTCTGCTACCGCCTGCGCACCCGCACCGATGGCAGCCGCGTTGATACCTGCGGCGCTCGAACTGCGACCGAGAGCGGTGGACGAGTTGCCCGTTGCACTCGCGCTGCGGCCGATGGCCGTGGCGTAATCCAGAGCGTATGCACTGTCGCCCACTGCGGTGGAGCCGCCGGCCGCTGCCTTGGCCATATAGCCGACTGCAGTGGCGGACGTGCCCGTCGCGGCGGAGTATGAACCCAGAGCCGTGGAAACCGGGCCAACGGCACCCGTTTCATAGCCGAATGCAGCGGCACCCGTGCCGGTTGCGTTTGCCCGATCCCCCACCGCCGTGGCGCCGGTACCCAGATCGCCTGCCGTGCCCGCGTCAGCCTGCGCACGAGTCATGTAGCCGATGGCAACACCGTAGTTGCTGCTGGACGTTGCCTGCTGACCCAGTGCGATTGTGCCTCCGGCCGTTGCAGAGGCAAGAGGCCCAATGGCCATTGCGTTCGCCTGCGTGGCCTGCGTGCCGGTTCCCAGCGCGATGGACATGTCACCGGTTGCGGCTGTATTGCCGGTACCAATGGCAACCGCCCCCTTGGCCGTGGCCGAAACTTTCGAGCCAATCGCGATCATTCCCGAGACTGTCGGGTCGTAGGTGGCGCTACCCGCGGTGACATTGTTGCCGAGCGCAACGGTACCGTCACTGCTGGCCTTGGCATTCACACCGGCGGCCAGCGCGTTGACGCCCGTGGCGCCATCGTTGTTATAGTTGCTGACCGGTGCGCCGCCGTCATTGACGCTGTAATAGTGCGTCCTGGACTGTTCTATCGCCTGGTTGGTCGCATACAGCTGACTACCGTTGACAGCGTCCGTGCTCTTGGCGCTGATCTGGCCGGCCGCAACATTGATAATCTGCCGCTCTGCTCCAGCGCTGCCTACGGACACCACGCCGTTGGCGGCGGACCCAGGACCCGCAAACGTATAGTTCGCGCCTGCAATCGTGGCACCGGTCACCGTGGTAGCCGCGCGATCGGTCGAAGCGTTACCCAGCACTACGCTGTTGTCCTGCGTCGTCGTCACACCGCTGCCAATCACGAACGAGTTGTTGTTGGCGATCGTGTTGTTATTGCCGAGACTGTAGCTGCCGCTGCCCGTGATGGTGGTCGGGTCACCGATCGCCCCGCTGTTGTTTCCGCTTACAACGTTGCCTGTGCCGATGCTGATACTTTGCGTTCCGGTGGCCTGTGCGGCATTGCCCAAAGCGACGCTCTGGACGCCATTGGCAGTCGCGCTGTTGCCAATTGCCACGGCTTTGTCCGCCTTACCGCCGACTGTGGCGGACGAGCCCAGCGCAATCGCGCTCGACGCACTCTGGCCACCCGCGGTTGCGCCTACGCTAGCGTTCCACCCAATGGCAACGGAGCCTTGTGACTGGGTATTGAGCACCTTGGCGGTTTCCCCGACCGCTACGGAATGCAGACCCTGGGCGCCGGCCTGATAGCCAAACGAACTCGCATGACCTGCAGCGGCCGCGCCGGACCCCATTGCGGTACTGAAACCGTCGGCAGCAGATCCGGTTGTAGCCACCGCGCCGTCACCGATAATCACCGAGTGGGGCGTGCCCGCCGCCGCCGTCGCGCCAGAGCCCATGACGACTGAATGATCGGACAATGCTTTCGCGTTGCGACCAATTGCGACAGTTTCACTGACCGTTGTCGGCACGCCGGTTTCGTCAATGCCGGACACCGCACCGGCCCCCAAGGCGACGCTGTTCTGGCTCAGTGCCTGAGCACCGTTACCCACGGCCAGCGCGCTGTTGGCCAAGGCGCGGGCGTTCACACCCACGGCAGTCTGCCAACTTGCCGTTGCATCCGTGCTTCCTGCTGCTGCGCCGGATCCGACGGCAGTAGCCCCTTGAGAAGTAGCCGCTGCGCCTGTACCTTCTGCCAGCGCGTTCGTGCTGGTGGCCTGCGCCGTGTCGCCGAGTGCCATGGCGCTCGGTGCCGACGCCAGTGCGTGAAAGCCAACCGCGGTGGCATTCTTCCCCACTACTGCGGTGTTATAGCCGATGGCAACGGCATGATCCGCGTCCGCCACGGTGTCGTCGCCTACTGCCGTTGCCCCGACACCGTTAGCTCGCGTTCCTTCTCCGAGTGCAGTCGCCCCCTTCTGCAACGCCGCAGCGTAGTGCCCGATCGCCGTGGAATACCCGCCGGAAGCCACCGCCTGGAAACCCACTGCCGTCACGGCGTCGGCCGTACCTGTAACGGTGGGGGCAACGTACGTGGTGCCCGGCAGGAACTCCGCGCCGCCGGACACCGAGCCCGGCTGGATACTCGCCAGATAGGCTCCAGTCATGCCGACCTGCGCAGCCGTAGCACCGTAACCGATCGCGGTTGCGCCATGCGAACCGTCCAGCGCTGTGGCTCCGGCGCCTATCGCAGTCGCAAAGCCATTCCCGCCGGCAACGGCTCCATGACCCATGGCGACATTATCGATTTGCGATGCCTGCGCCCCAACGCCGAATGCGATGCTATTGTTAGCAAGTGCGCCCGCGCCATTGCCAATCGCAATAGCTCCGAGGCCCGCGGCATTGGAACCTGAGCTCAACGCAATGGAATTGCCGCCCGATGCGGACGACCCGGCTCCCACGGCGAAGGCGCCAGCACCGCTCGCGATGGAACCCGTGGACCCGTCTCCGCCGATTGCGACCGATCCAGCTCCGGTCGATTGCACGGAATAGCCGAGTGCAACCGAGCCCACACCAGAGGCGGTGGCAGATTGACCGATGGCCGTCGATGAAGTACCCGATGCGACCACCCCGGCAGAATTTGCATGGCCGCCAATGGCAATAGCGTCGGTGCCGTTAGCCGTTGCCTGGTCCCCGATTGCCACCTGCGAACCGCTACCGTTGGCATTGGAGGTCGTCCCGATCGCGACCGGTGAACCGCCGTTGCCCGAACTGACTACGGCACTCGCTGAAGTTCCAATCGCAACCGGACCGCCGCCATACTGGGTGGTTGCGGTCGCGCCTTTACCGATTGCCGTCGCGCCGGTCGCCGTTGGCGACCCGGCCTTCCTGCTGGCGGCTGTCGCACCATCGCCGATTGCAATGGATTCCTGCGTGTTGGCATTCGCTGCGGCGCCGGTACCGCCACCAACGGCAATAGCACCGTTCCCGGTGGCGTTGCCGCTGGCATTTGCCCATTGGGCGAAGGCCGGGAGAGGAGAGAGAATGGCCGGGACACTAAGTACGCCTAACAGGGCTGCCTTGACCAGCGACGACCTGCCGTTTCGCTTACCCCTGGACCGCGTGGTCTCGCTGGCTGCCACCCACGTCCTGGTCGACTCGTTCCAGACACACCGATAAACCTTGTTCATTTCCAATCACTCACATTGTCCTGGGAAGACCGCGGAAGCCGGGCTTGTCCCGGCCGCCTCCGCGCCCTTCCTCACATATCCATGGTTCGCTTGATTCGGCCGTTCCCGGCCTGCGGACTTATCTTTCGTCGACCGATCGGATCTCGACGCGCCGATCCGGTGCCAGGCAGCGGATCAACTCCGCACGGGGCTGCACACCGCAGCGGCTGACGGGGTCCGCCGCGCCGCGTCCCGTCGCAGTGACGACCTTCGCGGGGACGCCTTGTGCAACCAGGAGTTGCCGCACCGTTTCCGCGCGCTGCTGGGACAGGCGCCGGTTGGAGGCGGCGCTGCCAATGCGGTCGGTATAGGCGGTGACGTCGACACGCTTGAGCGACGGCACTTGCGCAAGCTCGTGGGCGAGTCCTTCCACCTGACGGCGGCCCTCGGCTTGCATGTCGGCAGTACCCGAGCGGCCAAACGCGAAGAGTGCGTCCGCGCCCAGCGTCACGGTGCGAGCCTGCGGCGTCTTCGGCGCTGGCGGTACCACAGCGAGCGGAACCGGTGCCGGAGCCGCCGCAGGCCTGAGGAAGCCGGCACACGACTCGGGTGCCCAGAAATAGGTGCGCGCCAGCATGTCCTTGTCAAACAGCACCTTCATCTGGCACTGCACGACATCGCCCGGGGCCGGCTTTCCCGTACGGAAATTGAAGAGGTAGTCCCACTCGCGCACGGCCGCCATGCCCTCGTTGAAATGCGGGCGGCCGACCAGCGCATAGAGCTGGTCCTTTGTCATGCCGGGTGCGAGCAGGCGCAGGCTTTCAAGAGTGGGGAAGGTGCCCTCTTTCGGCCATGCGCTATCAGGCTTGGGGAAGACGACGCTGGACGACGTACCTTCCTGCGTGGGGTGACTGGATGTGGTTGAACACCCTTGCAATGCGACGGCCACAAGCAATGCTGCGGCGACGGCAATCCATTCTCGAACTACTCTCATGGCCTCTTTCTCTGGAAAACGACTGCAACAGTCGGACGCCAGTAGAGTCGCTTAATACAGATATAAGTAGGTTGAGATGCGGTGGAACGACCCTGCAGAATTTTCTGAATTCCAGCGACGAAAATTCCGGGCGTCCGTCGTGCCGGCAAGTGCATGCGACGCTTCGGGCTTCTGGCGCACGCGCTTTGCGAAAATTCCGGACAGGCGAGGGACGGGCGGAGTCAATCCGGGCAGCGTCATCCGCACAAACGACGGACCAGTCAGACGTTTCTCATGGAGGCTTGGGAAGCGTCCCAAGCATTGGGACGGCGGCGTTCCCGATGCACGAGATCGGGAACTTTCCTGCTCCACTGGAAGACGTGGCGCAGAACACCGCAAACTGCCTTACACGGCTGCTCGCCCGGCTCTGCATCGCGCAGGCGCCCCGTTCGCAAGGCATGAATGTGGGTAACGAGCCAGGCTGCCGAGGCTTGCCTCGAACAGGCAAGTACCCGGACCGGTTCAAACGGTCACGATATTGCAGCGGCGTGCGAGGTCGACCAGTTCGAGGTAAGAGAACACCTTGAGCTTTCCCATGATCCGCATCTTGTGGCTGCTTACCGTCTTGTTGCTGATGAACAAGGCGTCTCCGATCTCCTTGTTCGACATGCCTTTTGCCAGCATGCGGAAGATCTGCAATTCCTTGTCCGTCAGCAGTTCGAGCATTTCGTGCTCTGTCGCGTTTCTTCCCGGCGAACGTGGAATCTCATCCATCTCCGCCGGAAGCAGCGTGTATCCCGCCATGACTGACTCGATGCACCGCATGATGTCTGGCACATCCTGGAGCTTGCTCACAAAGGCCTTGGCCCCGGCCTGCATGGCGCGAGGCGCGAACGCCTTGGGATCCTGCGACGACAGGACCAGAATGCGTATTGCAGGATGAATGCTCTTCAGGCGCGCAATGACGTCCAGTCCGCCGATTTTTGGAATATCCAGGTCCAGCACCACCAGATCCGGCTTGCACTGCCGACCAATGTCGATGGCCGCTTGCCCATTGTCGGCTTCCAGGACAGTCGTTATGCCAAGCATCTGGGAGAGTTGCGTCTTTAGCACAAAGCGAAATGCTGGGTGGTCATCGACGAGCAAGACAGTTGTCATACAAGGTCTCCGGGACGGTCCCTGCTAATGCGTGGTAGCGACAAGCAGGAGCGTTCGTCCATGAAACGTTGACTGCCATGCAGGGCACATCATTCTGATGCCTAACGGCAGAGATAGTCTTGGGAAAGGTCTGAAGCTTCCCACCGATACTTCCGCAGTGAGACATCGGACGAACAGACTTGCGAGGTTCAGAAGGTCATGTCCTGACATTCGGAAGATTCGTCTACCCATGAAAACTCTCCCCACCGATACTTCCCACAACCGCCGCAACGTCGACGCTGTCTGGCAGAAGGGATCGGAAGCATATGAAAAGGGTAGGCATAGTCGCCAGAGACACGGACGAAAGCATGCATGCAGTTCCGGCTGAGGACACTGCAGCCTGCTCCCGGGCAATGTATCCCCTCGACGACGAGCGCCGGCTGGAATCGCTGAAGGCAATATTGAAGCGGGACGCGACCCATGTCGACCGAGCTGCCGCAGCGCTGGCAACACTGGAAGGCAACGGTATGCCTCCCAGATGCCTTGGCGTGACGCAGGTCAGCCGCCATCTGATCTCGCTTGAGTTCTTCGTGGAATCGCCTGCCGTGCACTGCGCCGCCCTCACCCGCGCGGTACACCACGACCTTGCGGTGGCGGATGAGCGCGTTCTGCCGCCGACGACAATCATCGCCGTTCTCCCCGTTGAGCGTAGCGCAAGGCCGCCCGCCGACGCCGAGGCTTGCCTTGCCGAACTGGTCGAGTCGGCAGTGGCGCTCGCGAAGGACGACTCGGAAGCGAGCTGGCGACAGGCGACTGCCACCGCCTACTTCGTCGCCTTCCACCTCCTGTCCTCGTTTGCCAACGCGGCCCTGCCTCGGCCGCTCCATCTGCTCGAGGACATGAACGACGCGTTGATCTGGCAACTGCGCCGGCACGGCTCGATCAAGGCACGGGCATTGTCGGAGGCGATGTCTTGCATGTTTCACAGCTACCGCGCTGCCACGCTTTGGCTGTGCGACGGATTCTCGCAGGATCTGGCAACGCTCCAGGTCGAACTCATGAAGCGACTTCGCACAGATCTCGAGGACTTCGCGAACGAGGTCTCCGCGGCTCGGCGGTTGTCCGAGACAGAGAATGCCCGCCGTTGACCAGAGCCACCCGCTTGCGAACGGGTGCGGCGGACCACCGCCGGATCTCTACCCCAGGCGATCGCCTTTCAGCGCCAATTGCATGAACACTGGTACGGAAACGGGCGGCGACCAGAGATAGCCCTGACCGGTCCGGCAACCCATATCCGCCAGCGCATCGCGCTGCAGTTCCGTCTCCACGCCCTCGGCTACCGACTCGATCCCGAGGTCCTCGGCAAGCGAGACAATATTTCGACAGATGATGTCGTGATGACCCGGCACCCCCACGCCGGCGACAAATCCACGGTCGAGCTTGATCTGGGTGACAGGCAGATCCGCCAGGAGCTTTAGCGTGGCAATGCCGACGCCGAAGTCATCGATCGAGACCCCGTAGCCCAGCAAGCGCAGCCGGTTCAGGGCGATGGACAACCGGCGAAAGTCCGCAACGGGGTATCCCTCCGTCAGTTCAATGGTGAACAGACTGCGCGGGAGGCGGCTTTCGGACACCATGTCATCGAGCCGCCCGATCAGTCCGTCCCGGCACAGTGTCTGCGCCGAAGCATTGAAGCCAAGGGAAATGGCAAGTTGATGCGCACGCAGTTCGTGTTGCACAGCCAGGGCGCATCGCCACGAATCGAACAGGACTTCGTGGGCCAGCCCGGCAGCTTCGATCCGCGGCCAGAACAGCATCGGAGAAATCATGCCGAAGCGGGGATGTCGCCAGCGGCTCAACACTTCCGCCCCAACGAGACATCCGTCGGACAGCCGGACCTGCGGCTGCAAATAGACTTCCAATGCGTCAAGGTCCGGCAGGCCTGCCGGCACCGCTCCAAAATCGGGCTTCGACGGCGCTTCGGCGGCCCCGCTGCCCAGAAAGCCGTCGATGACCTCCGACAGCAACTCGAATGCGAGCGGCTTTGGCAATGCCCCCACACGCAACAGTCCAATGGCCCGCGCGAGCTCGACATGGGAATGGATGATGTCCTGACCAAGTTCCGACGTCCAAAGCCAGACGGGCTGTGATGCGTGGACGCCATGCATGGGGCCAAGCAACTCGGCCATCAGGTCGGGGCCGCTTCCCCCCGGCATGGCGATATCGCACAGTACCAGATCGAAATCCTGGCGGGAAAGGATGCTGACCGCCGACCTGGCATTGCATGCGGCGTCGACATGACCGAAGCCCAGCCGCTCCAACAACATCGTAGCGATCCTGCGCTGGAACGCATTATCCTCGATCACCAGCGCCGATCGATCCTTGTACCCGGCTGCCATTCGATTCCCCATTGCATCCGTGCCATGCAGCGCATGGTATCCGCAAACGGGGCGCCGATGGCGACGCATCGCCTGATTGACCTGTTACACGCTACCGGCGAGAGTCGCGGGGTCTTCTGTCCGCCACACGCGCAAGGCAACCGCTTTCGAAATCTCCGGTGAAGCGGTGGCAGGCCGTCTCGCTGCGCACGTCATTGAGTTGCGCCCATTGGTAACCATTGACCTTCTCGAGGCAATTGCGGCACGCAACGCCAAGGTACCGTGGCGCCGAATCCGTATAGGCCGGGCGCATGGGGCTAATCAGGCGGCCGATGCCGGGCTCCAGTGTCTGCTTCACAAGGAAATAGAAGCCGCCGATCAGGAGTACCCCAGTGCAGACCAAGGCATAGAGGCTGAATCGTGAAGCACCGCCGACCCCCGCCCCTCGCGCCGCACCGCCCTTTTTGGGCATCACGACAGATCCCATGCTCATTCTTCCGCCGGACAAGCGAGGCGGGCGAGCAGGCCAGCGGCCAGTGCGCCCACCGTCGGTGCGGCCCAGAACATCCACAGTTGCTGCAGCGCCAGACCACCCATTAACAGCGCCGGTCCGGTCGAGCGCGCGGGATTGACGGACGTGTTGGACACCGGAATCGTGATCAGGTGGATCAGCGTCAACGCCAACCCGATTGCCAGCGGTGCCATTGCCGCGTGCGCCTTCTTGCCGGTCGCGCCGATGATGATGAGAACGAAGCCAAACGTCGAAACCGCCTCTGTCAGGAAGACGATGGATGCACCGTACCCCCCGGGCGAGGCGGCATCGAAGCCGTTTGCAGCGAGCCCATCAACGGCCAGCGAATATCCAGGCCTGCCGGACGCGATATGAAGCAGAAGGCAGGCTGCCACGATTGCGCCAGCCACTTGCGCAACGATGTAGGCCGGAACATGCCGCGAGGGGAACCGCCCGGAAGCCGCAAGCCCCACCGTCACCGCGGGGTTGAGATGGCATCCCGAAATCGCGCCGATGGCATACGCCATCGTCACGACCGTCAGGCCGAAGGCCAGTGACACCCCGAGACGGCCAATTCCCCCGCTACCGCCCGCCGCCAGCACGGCGGCGCCGCAACCCCCGAATACCAGCCAGAACGTGCCGAAGAGCTCGGCTGCCATCCGCTTGCACTGTTGCATCTTTCTTCCTTTACGTAGTAGGCGCGACCGCTCTCTTCTGTCCGAAGTGTCGCGCAATGATTGGGCGTTGTCGGGATGCCGAAACATCGCAGCCCAAAAGGCGATGCGGCTCAATCTGATCTGAAGGTTCAGGCCCGGCAAATAGGGGGCGACGGACTTCGCTAGATGCATCGGGGGACGAGCAAAAGCAACACCATTAGCAGCACATCGAATACCGCTTCGAGCGACCTCTCGCGACCAGCCTCTCGCAGCCCCATCCTCCCGATGGCGTAGAACGATGCGTTGACCTGCGTGGTGCTGAGCAGGTACCGGTAGAACTTTCGGAAGATCCTGTTATCGGGCCCTAGCGGGTCTCGCCAAAACGCATCAAGGGACTGCCCGGAAGTCAGGCCCGGCTTGTCGTAGAACGCATCCCCGCACACGCAGAGCGGGACGCCGTGGAACAACGCCTGCAGGCCAACCGTGGAATTGACGACAATGACGCCCTTGGAGCGCTTGAGCAATGACGGCACGCGTCCATCATGCAGGTAGATCACGCGATCCACGATGCCGAGATCGCGCGAGCGACCCCGGATGTCACCCGCGTAGTTCGAGTGCCCACGCTCCATGGGGTGGTGCTTGAACACCAGCATGTCTGCCGGATCGGCGTGGTGTGCGAACGATTCCATCACGTGGGAGATGAAGGCTTCGTTTGATACCCATTGGCTCGCATGCACCAATTGGCTGTCGTTCGACACCTGCAGCGGGACAAGAAAATAATCCCCGCCATAGTGATCCAGCAAGCGATTCCGCTCTCCTCTCTCAAGCAGCCAGTAATACGGCTTTCGAAGAAACGCCCGAAGCCAGCAAGCGGCTTCCCCTAGTGCAAAGGGCCTGTGATGACGGTAGAGCGGGTATCGGCGCCCTGTCATGAAGCCGGCCGCAAAGTAGAGGAATGACCAGAGCGCCATCTTGAGAAACGCGAAGCGGAATGTTTCCGGACGGTCTGGCGGAGGCTGCTCACCCAGCGTGGACAAGTCCAGGTGCCGCAGCGAAGACCCCGCGTTGACCTCGCCAGCCTCGAGCGTGACCCACCATGGCCGCACGTACCCCTCTTCGAATACATAAAACGGCAACTCGCGATCCCTGGCTGCTTCGATGGCGATCCGGTGATGACGGCGCCATTGCCCAAACAGCACAATGGCATCGATCCTCTCCTCTGCCAGCAACGCGGTCAACGCTTCACGCCAGGCCGACATCGAGTCCCTGTAGAAAAGGATCCTGCCATGTCGATAGAAGAACGAATCGCCGCCGTTGAAATTGACCTTGATGACTTCGCAGCCCAGGCTGCGTAGCCTGTCAGCCAGACGCGCGAAGAATGGTCCGTTAGGCCCCTGGAGAAGCAGCAGGCGCCGATGAGCGGCGAGCTTGTCCAAGCCGGCAAGCCGATCGGCGACCGGCCGCTGCTCGCGCGCCCCGTTCAGCATGACCGCCTGGCCGCGCCACTCACGCGCACCCTGACCAACAGCCGAACTGCCAGCCTGCCGAATTGCTGGCAAAGACCGGCGCGCCGGCTGCGGAGAGCAGGATCCTCGCCTTCCCTGATCGAGACAAGCGCACTGATCGCACGCTCGGGCGTCGTGAATCGCCCGCTGACCGGGCAGATATAGGCCGGATAGGCGATCAGGGTCGCCGCAACAAGCGCGTCGAGACTGACATGGCGCCGTCTGCGACAGCAACTCGCGCGGTCCAGCGTCAGTCCCCATCCCGCGTAGAAGGGCAAGCCATACGTGATCACCGGAACACCGCGCAGCAGTGCCTCGAAGCCGGTTAGCGAGGTCATCACGTGTACCTCGTCAACGCCACTAAGAAGATCCTCGATGGCTGCCGCGGATGCGACCTCGTCCACCACGTCGTAGTGCGTCGGATCGCCGCCGCTCCCATCCCGATATCCCTGACTGACATCGGGGTGCTCCCGGAACACCAGGTAAGCGTCCGGGTGCGCCGCGCGAACGGCGCCCACGAGCCCCGCATTCGTGGCGATCGATAGTCCCGGCGAACAGCCAAACTTCAGAGATGCATCGGACTCGACCTGCCCGACAACCAGGATGACCCGCCGCGACGTGCCAGGCCGACGCCAGCCGGATCGCCCCCGCAGGTTGTATTTGCTCAGTCGGCTTGCCACGATCGACTGCCGCAACCGGCGTGCCCGTTCCAGGAGTTCCGGGCCGAACTCGGCTTCGTTAAGCAAATCTTCGATTGCGGAGGGATGCGTGGCGTCATAGTAGATTCCCGTCATGTCCTGTACCCAGGAAACGGGCCAGGTCAGCGCCGCACCGAGACCCACGGAGCGCAGGAAGCCATCTTCAACCCGGATAAGCGGCATGCTTCCCGCATCCATCGGCTCCTGCCTGCTTCCCCAGACGGCGAGCGCCTCCGTACCGGGGGGAATGCGCCGCCGTGTAGATCCGAATGTCAAGGAACTGCCGGCAAAGAATGCGCGCGCCGCCTGACGCTTCCACCGCGAGAATCCGATCGCATGCACACGCTCCGGAAAGCGGCTGCGCATCATCCGCTGCAGCCTGACATACTCGATGGCGCGTTCGGCCTCGCAACGCTGGCCGGTTTCCGGGTCCACATACCGCACGTAGCGCACAAGCGCCGCAAAGACGAGCTGCAGGAGCGGCACGCTTCGACGCCGGAGCGGCGCCGTCATTGTGTCGAGCGTCAGGCCCCAACCCGAATAGAAAGGCATGCCGAACGTTCTTACCGGAACGCCCCAAAGCAGCGCCTCGAAGCCCATCTGTGAACTGACGGTGTAGACAGCACGCGCGTGCTCGATCATGTCTGGCGCGTGTGCTTCGGATGCAATGACCCGGACACGCTTCGCCATGGCCGGGGGCAGCCTCGAAAGATATCCCTGTTTCCGCCCGCTTACGACGTCGGGATGCGTTTTCACCAGAATGTCGACGCCCGGGTTCTCTTCCATAGCAGCGGTCAGCATGCGGATGAAATCTGCCGCGCCCGCGCACGCTCCGGCTACCGAGCTGTCACCTACCGTCTGGTCCACCACGAGAACATAGGGGTCAACCGGCATCCTTGCCGCGTCGCGCACGTTGTTGTACTTCGATATCCTCCCCTGCCTCCAGGCAGCAACCAATAATGCAGCCCTCTCCATTTCGGCGGCCGTAGCGGCATGCGAGATCAACTGCTCCAGCCGCGATTCGCGGCGGGCATCGTAGTAAATGCCAAGGTCATCCACGCAGATCGAGAAGGCCGCCGGGTCGGAAGCATCGCCGCAAGAGCGCAGGAACCCGTCTTCCAGCAAGAGGAAATCCCTGCCGTACTGCTCTGCCAACTGCCGGGCACGCTGGCCGCTCGCCTTGTTACCCCATCCGACGAACACGTCGCATCGGGCCGGATTCCCGATCCGCGCGACATCCTCCACCTTTGCCCCAAGCAGGGCAGGCAACCATTGCCTTCTCGAAAGGCGCCGGGAGGTGGCGCCGGCAAGCGCGTCATTCCCGACAGTCAGCCTGCCGCCCATTCAAATGCCTCGCGGAATGCACGGCTTATCCATGTCGCGCGCGTCTGGATGAGTCGAGTCGAAGCCGCAGACGGAGCCTGCTCCGATGACTTCACCCATGGCTCGCCTCCGCCGCAATCGCGTAGAGCGCGCCGAGCTGCCTGATGAGCTTCGGCAATGCATCGAATGGCAGCATGTTGGGGCCGTCGCACGGGGCACTATCGGGCTGCGGATGGCACTCGAGGAAGACGCCGGACACAGCGCCTGTCGCGACAGCCGCGCGAGCAAGGTACTCGACGTATTCGCGCTGGCCACCGCTGGAAGTTCCCATCGCACCCGGCAACTGAACCGAATGCGTCGCATCAAACACGACCTTCGCCCCGGTGGTCTTCGCGAGAATGGGCAACCCGCGCATGTCGACGACCAGGTTCCCGTACCCGAAGGATGTGCCGCGCTCGCAAGCCGTGAAGTGATTCGCGGGAACACCGGCCCGCTCCGCCGCATTCCTGGCCTTTTCCATGACGTTTTGCATTTCCCATGGCGCGAGAAACTGCCCCTTCTTGAAGTTCACCGGTTTGCCGGCAGCCGCTACGGTTTCGATGAAATCCGTCTGGCGACAGAGGAAGGCGGGCGTTTGCAGAACGTCGACCACCTCAGCCACGGGACGCGCCTGCCAGCCTTCGTGCACATCCGTCAGCACCGGCACGCCGACAGTAGAGCGGACGTCCGCAAGAATCGACAAGCCTTCGTCCATGCCCACGCCCCGGAAGGATGAACCCGAACTGCGATTGGCCTTGTCGAACGACGACTTGTAGATGAACGGCACACCCGCGGCGCCGAAGATCTCTTTCAGTTGATGCGCGGTCTCGAGCGCAAAACTGCGGGATTCGATGGCGCACGGGCCGGCGATGAAGTAAAGCTGCGCGGTTGGCATGGTGAAGTATGGATTCATGATCAAGTACCCCGCCTCATGACAAGTCCCACCCGCGGCCTGCCCGTGCCGCCAGTCGAATCAGGTTGTCGGAGCGGCCCGAGGCATCGACGCAGGCGCCGCTGCGGACATGCCCGCCCGCGACGGTGAGGCCCGACACCGAGTTGCCCACTGCGCCCGCTTCCAACCGGACCAGGCAGTCCGATTCGCCCGCAATCTGCAACACGCCGTCGATGGTATGGCCGCGGCCTCGCACGGTGACGACCGGCGCGCCGGACGTACCACTGACCTGGTTGTAGGAAAGGCTCTGCAGACGGCACGTGCGGCTGGCCGTGTCGAGCAGAACGTTGGTTGGCGCGGTATTGCCTTCCAGGTAGAGGCCCATGAATTGCAATACGTCGCAACCGTTGATATGCACCGTGGCGAACTCGCCGCCGCAATACTGCGCCACCGAGTTGACGAACGTGTTGTTGGTCGGCCTGGCGTTATGCAGGGTGACGACCGCTTCGCGCCGGCAACGGCTGATGTACAGCGTGTTGAAGAGATTCGCGTTGGCTTCCGAGCCAAGCAGCACCCCGGCGTCGCAGCCGTCGATCTCGAGGCCGCGGATCTCGTTTGCCCAACTGGACACACGCAGCGCGTAGCCGGCTCCGACACCCGTCACCGCAACGTCCTCAATGAAGCATGCCTTGTCGGCGCTGCCTACCAGGCCATCGTCCTTGATGCCGCGCAGCAGGATGCCGGCCTGTGTGTCCCGGTTTCCCTTGAAGGCGAGGCGGGACAAGCCGCACCGCAGCCTGGCGTTGCGGCCCGACCCGGTCGAGAACGAGAACAGCGGCGCCGCCGTGCGGCGATTCTCCACCACAGTCTCCGTGCCTTTTCCTTCTCCCATCAGGTACTGGCCATCGCGGGCGAAGCTCAGCGTGCTGCTGATCAGGTAGTTGCCTGCCGGCAGGAAGATCGAGCGGCCAGTGGCTAGCGCGGCCAACAGTGCCTGGGTGTCGTCGGTCGCACCATCGCCCCGGGCGCCCATATCTTTTGCGTTGAGCAAGCCCGACGCCGGTGCAGACAAGACCGCCGGGGCCCCGTGGGCGACGCGTGCCACCAGCGAAGCGGCGCCAAGCATTGGCAGTGCGATCAGTACGTCACGTCTGGATTTCATGGGTTTCGTTCTTTCGTGTTGTCTTGCGTTGTGAAGCGAAATTGGTCATCAGCCCAGCAGCTTCCGGTCCCAGGTCACGCCTGAGCGCAGCACGCGTGCCGGCGAACCGCCCAGCACCACGCCCGCCTCGTCAAATTTCGTTGTGACCACCGATCGCATTGCCACGACGCTATCGCGCGCCACGCTCGCGCCTTTCAGAAGCGTGGCGTGAGCGCCGACCCAGACGTGGTCCCCGATGACAATGTCGTCCGCGGAATTGATCCGATCGCCATTGCGTGCGTCGAGAATGGCGTGGGAGTCGGTCGTGCGGATCTCGAGGCCCCACGCCAGCATGCAGTCGTCGCCCACGATGATGCTGCGTCCCTCGCCGCAGATGAAGTTGCAGCTGCCCACACTGGTGCCCTGTCCGATGCGCAGTGCATTGCCGTCGACCAATTTCATGATGACCGAGGCCGTCACACGGCAGCGATCTCCGATCTCGACGCGATTGGCGCCGCTCAGCACCTGCAAGCGCAAGCCGGAGAGCACCGCTCCCGCGCCGATACTCACGCAGTTGCCGTTGCCTGCCAGCACGATCTCGCAGTTCGTAAAGCGGGCCGAGGGCGCGAGGCGGACGTTGTTCTGCCCGCCGGTATCACGGACGATGAGGCCTTCTCGCATGCCATCAATCCCGGATCATGCGATTGCCGACCATGCGCAACAACCCTATCTTCGAGTCGCGGAAGAACATGACGGGGTTTTCCGAGAACTTTTTCAACTTGCGCTGCAGACTGCCGGAGCGGGCCGGCTCCGGCTTCGGCCCGGCCGCGACCGGCTTCGCCTGGGACACTGCAGGTACCGAGGAAGCAGGCTTGGCTGATGCCGGCTTCGGCGTCGCCTTGGCCGTAGCCGCCTTCTGCGGCGGAGTGGCCTTGGGCGCGGCCACAAGTCCCGCGTTGAGATTTCCATCGGCCTTGCGGTACCGATCGAACAGGATCGAGGTAGCCGGCACCTCGACCTTGTCACGTATGGTCCGCCGCATCTCCGCATGACCCGGCACACGTAGCACGTGGTAATCGATCGCCGTCGTCGCCGTCATGAAGTTGCCGTCTTCCCACGCCACCCTTCGGGTCGTAAAGCGGGCAAACGAATAGAAGCGGTTGACGAGGTAGTTGAGGAATCGCTCGGTCTTCTCCGCGTCCGGCGTGAACCCACGCAGCGCCGCGTTGACTTGCTCTTCGTCGGTAACCTGGCGAGCGATCCCTGGCCATCCGTAGAAGGCGTCGCCGCAATGCAGCACCGGCTTGCCATGCATGATCCCCTGCACGCCCACCCCGGAATTGATGGTGATCATCGCGTCGGACATCTCCAGCAGGTCGGTGGTGTTCGCCTGGTCACCGCCATAGGCACCGAACACGCCGGCAGGCGCGGTCTCCAGCGGATGCTGCTTGACCACAAGCACCCAATCCGACGGCAGCGAATACGGCAGGCGGGCAAGTAGCCGGATGAAGTTCTCGTAGCTGCCGATGGGTCCGCAGAAGTGCCGGATGACCGTATCGGAAGGCCGCTGCAGGAAGGCCACCAGCACCTTCTTGCCGCGCGTGATCTTGAGCTTGCGACGCAATGCGATGGGCCCGATGCGGGCCGGTTGCTCCTCCAGCGAGGCGTCATCGATCAGGCTGTTCTCGATGTACGTGCGTGTGGCCGCGCGCTCTTCCGCCGTTAGCGGATGGTCCCAGTGCCGCGCGTGATAGCTATCGCTGTCGGCGTTGAAGCCGTTGGGATCGAAGAACACCGAGCCCGGCAGCGCGCCGCGCTCGATCACCATATAAGGGAAGCATGCCTCGCGCACACGTCGGTACAGCGCGTGCACGGCGTCGTTGGCGTAGGGGTTGTGGAAGATGACCCGCGAAAATCCCGACTCCGTCAGAAAATGCAGGAAGGTCTGCGGATCCAGGAAGTCCTCTTCGATGTGCACCAGTTCGCCGAGGAATGGGGTCGCCCAGCGATTCACTACCCAGGGGTTCTCGCGCATCACGAGCGACTTGCCCGTTCCGGCCATCGGCAACGGGTCGGGTTCCTGCCCCTTGTCGCGGAAGGCTGCCATCTTGTCCTCGAAGAGCTTGCGATTCCTCGTGCGTGCAGCCATATAGCGGCTGTCCGGCTCTACGGGGTGCCACGCGTGGAACATGACGATGCCCTTCTGGAAGGTCAGGTCGCCGAACAGCCGGTAGATGCTCTTCCAGCCCTTGTACTCCACGATCGACTGGAAATTCCGGTAGTCCAGTGCGAACTCCGAAGGCAGCGGGAAGAGTTTGCGGCGCCGGATAGCCCGAGTTGCATATTCCAGATCCTCGTACCCCCAACCATTGAATTCCGCGTCATTGCCCCCGGAAGCAAGGAAGTAGTCGCGTCGCCATACCGTGACCGAAGTGCCGGTCGAGAACTTCTCGATCGCTGTCTTGTCATCGACCAGCAGATGGTGAATGAAGGTCTGGCGCCGCAGGGCGGGCTCGGTGGCCAGAAACTTCTCCGTTGCCTCCCGGGTCAGGTAGATGACACCGATCATCAGGAAGTTGTCCGCCGAGGCGTCCAGTCCGGCCACGGCACACTCTCGCAGCACGTCCGCGTAGAATCCCGGATAAGGCATCAGGTCGGCGTCCTGGAACATCAGGTAGGGCGACTTGCCATGCTGGGCCGCGGCGTTGCGCGCGCGACCGATCGAGAAAGGAAGGTGTCCTGTATCCAGCCGCAGGTAGTCGAAGTCGAGCCTCTCGCATGTCTCGCGCAGCGACCGCGCCAGTTCGGTCGGCGAGCCGTCGTCCACCACCAGGAAGCCAACCTCGGCCGGAATTGCACCATCCAGGTTCGGGTAGGCGATGCGCTCGAGGATATCGGTGCGCTCGTCGCTCCAGCGCACGGGAATGGCTACCGTCAGTTTCATTTTTGATGTTCCGTGGTTCACAGGCCCAGCGCTACGCGGGCGACAATCGCAATCTGGTACATGATTCCGAAGATATCCTTGGCGAACTGGGTCGCCTTGAAGTCAACCTTCGACAGCACCAGGATCTGGTCGCCCGGCTTGACTGCCTGGCTATCGGAGCCGCGCGAGAAGGTGCCGTCCAGATGCGCTACCACGATCGTCGTGGCGTCCTCGTTCTGTACGATCCCGCCAGCCTGGTCGATGTAGTAGCCCGCGTCCTTGCCCGGACCGTAAAGAATGGCGTTCGGGAACGCGACCTGACCACTGACCAACACCAATCCATCCTTCGCCGGGATGCGGACAATGTCCCCGTTCTCCAGCAGTAGCGATCCACGTTGGGCAGCATCGGCAATGACGGTCTGGCCGGTCGGCTGAATATCTTTCGCCCGCTCGACCCACTGCATGATCATTTTTGACTCCTGCGCGCGGAGCTCCGCTTCATCCTTGGTGCCGGAACGCGCCGTCAGCACCGAGTTCTGCAAATTCCGCAGCGACGCTGCGAGCATCGCTTTCTGGCGGTCCTGCACACTGACCCGGAACAACTGCATGTCGCCGATATCCGCCCGATCGGTCATCCGGATTCCAGTCATCAGGTCGCCGAGCTTCGTGCCGTATGGCAGTACGTATTCCTGCGGCCCGTCGTGCTCCCCTTCCACCCGCACGGTGATCGTTCCGGGGCGCTTGTCGGCGGTAAACTCGACCTCGTCTCCGGCATTGACGCTCACCTCATTGCGAGGCGGCAACGCGAAATACTCCATGTTTCGGGTCGTGCCGGTATTCCGCGTGACGCGCACATGTGTCGCCACAGGGTCCGGCCTGGCAATGTTGACGATGCTCGCCAGCGAAGCCGCCTGCTCGGCGATCTCGATCCGCTTGCTGTTTGCCGCCATGCCTTTCACAAGAACTGTCCCGCCGCGTGGCTTCACCAGGATGACATCCCCGCTCGCCAGTGGCCGCATCGGCAGCTTTCCGCTGAGCATGAAGTCGTACAGGCTCACGCGCTCGCGCAGTCCCGACCCCCGTTGAATTTCGATCGAAAGGAAGGAGCCGCGATCCGGGTCGATGCCGCCAGCCAGGTCGAGATAGCGCAGCAGGCTGTCATTCGAGTTGCCTTCATAGATCCCGGGCTTGCGAACGAAGCCCGTGACGTAGACACGAACGGGCTGCGCGGCGACCAGGCTGGCGTAGATTTCGACGCGAGCGCTGTACACCTTGCGCAATGCCGCCGTCACCATGGACTGCACATCCCCGTTCCGGATACCGCGCACGCGTAGCGGTCCGACGTGCGGGAGCACGATATTCCCCTGTTCGTCGATCGTCATGACGTCGTCGAAATCGAAGCCGCCCCACATCCGCACCCGGATCTGGTCACCGGATGCGAGAAGGTAGTCGGGATTGAACGCAATCGATCCGGACCGGGCAAACGCGCCGCTGAAGAGGCCTGCCCCAAAGACATCGCTGGACAGGTTTGCCTGATAGTCGGCTGGCGACAGGACAGGCTGCGGCTGTGGCACCGGTGCAGCAGGATCGTTCGATGGCGCGACAGGGCGGACCAGAGGTGTACTCAGCAGGTAGGCGCTTGCCGCCTGACTGGTCGCGGCGAGCCCCTTCATCGATGGTGTTCCCACCCCCGCTGCGCCTCCCGACATGGCCAGATCCGCTCCGATCGCGGTCCTGGCTACCATGAATATGGTGCCGATAATCAATGCTTTATTCATACTACGATCTGCTAGTCGTGGTGGTCGCGGATGATGGCGATCAGAAGGCTGGACACCACTGCCAACAGGGCAATCACCACCGCCGACAAGACCACGTTGTAGATTCGCCTCGGCTGCATCGGATAGTCCGGGAATGTTGCCGCCTGCAGGACCTGGACAGACTTCGTCTTGCGTATGGCGTCGATCCTCTGCTTTTCCAGCGCTCCGAGCGCGCTCTTGTAGACGGTCTCGGCCAAGCCAGCCCGCAACTCGAGCTGTTCCTGATGCTCGGCGACGACATTCAGGCCCCGGTTGGACGAAGATGCGAGGCGCCCGTTCTGCTCCGCAATCTGGCGGGAGACGGCGGAGATCTGCGCATTCAACTGCACCATGTCCGGCGCCGTCGCGGTCAGATATCCGGCCATGGCTTCCTTGCGTGCCTGGAGATCCGCACGCGTCTGCTCCAGTTGCGCCACCACAGCGGACACACTCTCCACCGTGCCGACCGGAGATACCAGCCCGTGCTTGTTCTGGTAGGCGACCACGGCGTCGCGCGCTTGCTGCATGCGGCGCTGTATTTCGGATATCTGGGTTTCGATAAACTCCACCTGCTCCAGCGCGAGCTTGTTGTCGAGCTGGTTCATGTAGTGCTCGCCGTACCGCAACAGCGACTCCGCAATGGCGTGCGCCATCCGGGGGGAGTAGCCCTCCGCATGAATGACCAGCACCTGCGAATAGTCGTCGTAGTCAACCTTTACCCGCGACAGGTAGTAATCGTGAAAGCGCTCATAGGAGCGATTCCATCCCCACAGTCTCGAGATGAAGTCCTTCGACGAATCGCTGTAGTGCTCGCGCAGGTTCAGTTCCTTGTCGAGCCGGATCATCATGTCCGTCGACTGCAGATAGTCACGCAGGAGCATGAGGTCCCGGTTCCCATTCGATCCCGTCATTAGCGCGATGACGTCAGTTGCCTTGCCGGAACTGGTCGCATCGGTGCGCTGGATGACAATGTGCGCCTCGGAGACGTACACATCGGAAGCCACCACACTCCAGTAGAGCGTGGCGAGAAGCAACACGAGCAAACTCAGGGAAAAGACAGGCCTGGCCCGAAGCCACGCCATGGCAGAGGTGATGAACTTCATTATCGGATCGACGCCCTGTACGCCCGGATCGCCTCGCCAACGGAATCAAAGCAAGTGATTCGCCCCTGATTCAGCCAGACGGCCCTGGTACAGAACGTACGCAGGGTCGTTTCATCGTGGGACACCATGATCAGCCCGGAGCGGTCGGCAATGCTTTCGAAGGCTTGCTTCGACTTGGTTCGGAAGGCTGCATCGCCGACCGAAATGAGTTCATCAACCAGATACATTTCAAACTCGAACACCAACGACAGCGCAAAGGCCAGCCTGGAGCGCATACCCGTCGAATAGGTCTTCACCGGCCGATCGAAGGCTTCGTCCAATCCGGAGAATTCCTGCACATTGGCGAGCTTTTCAGCCAGTTCGCCTTCCTCGATTCCGTGGACCCTGCAAACGAAGCGAGCGTTCTGCCTCCCACTGAGGGATCCCTGGAAGCCGCCTGTCAGTCCAAGAGGCCACGAGACCCTGCAGGTACGGGAGACGCGTCCCCGCGTCGGCTGATCCATCCCGCCGATCAGGCTCAGCAGCGTCGACTTCCCCGCGCCGTTCGAGCCAATGAGCCCGAGTTTGTCGCCGCGGGATATCTTGAGGTCGATGCCGTTCAGCACCCATCCGGCGCTACCGGAATGACGGTATCGCTTGTATACGTTTTCAAGGAGGATCATCGGGCTAACAACCGCTTGCTAAACCGGACCTGAAGCGCCAGGCCCGCCGCCGCAATGACCAAAGCCACCACCAGCGGGTACACGGGCGTGATCCTTGGGTCCGTGTGATACGCGGGAAAGAAGCCCACGCGCACCAGTTCCAGACTGTGGACGAGGGGATTCCACAGCAATACATCCCGCGTCGTCCGGGGCAGCCAGTCGACCGGATACATCACCGCCGAGAAGAAATACAGCGGGGTGAAGGCCATGCGCGAAAGCTGTGCCACCTCGGGGACCAGCGCAACGCCGGCGGACATCAGGAAGGCGAGTCCGATGCCGGTAATCCAGAGCGTCGCCAGCGCGAGAAATGAAGTGAGAAGGCTGGATGGCATCACCTGAACGCCTGCCAGCAGGCATCCCACCAGCAGCAGCGCGCCGATGACCATCGTGAGCAATGCCTCGAGCACGGCCCGGGCGATAATCGTGTCTGCCGCGCGGACCTGGCGGTAGGCGAACAGGGCCAGGTTGGCATTGATCGCTTCCATGCCGCGCAGCGCCACGTTCCGCATCATGAAGAAGCCAAGCACCCCAAGGCCAATGAACAGCGGAGTGTCTGCGCCGGAGATCACGTGGTGTTGCAACACACCGTGCACCCACATCAGAAAGAGGATGTGCTCGAACGGCTCCACGATGACCCACAACCAGCCGGCACGCTCTGTCGAGAGGCGAGTCACCGCCTCGCGCAGGATCAGGGCACGCTCCACGGTCAGGAAGATCGCCAGGGGCGATCGAATACTTGCTGCTCCCGACATCACCGCGACGCATGCAGGTCCAGCACACCGCACACCAGGTCATCGTCGTCCATCACGATCAACGAGGAAATGCTGCGCTCATGCATCAGCTTGCGGGCGGCGTCGAGCGGAGTTTCGCGGCCCACCACGACCGGGTTGCGGGTCATGAAATCCCGTACCGGCCGATCGAGCACCTGACTGCCGCAGAGCAGCGCGCGTCGAAGATCGCCGTCGGTGAAGATGCCCTGCAACAGGCCTTCCTCCGAGACGACGACCAGGCCCAGGCGGCCCTGCGTCATCGAGACGATGACGTCATCGATGGTCGCTCCCGGCGAGACGGCGGGAACGTTCTGATGCATTTCGTCTTCGGCGGTCGACAGGAGCATACGGCCCAGGCTGCCGCCAGGATGGAAGCGGGCGAAGTCGAGGGGCTTGAAGTCGCGACGCTTCATGAGGGCCACGGCAAGTCCGTCGCCAAGGGCCATGGTCAGCACGGTCGAGGTGGTCGGCGCGAGGTTGTTCGGGCAGACTTCGTGCCGGAATGGCAAGACCAGCGCCACATCCGACTTCGACGCCAGCGTGGAATCCGGGCGCGCGGTAATGACCACGATCTTGTTGCCGAACCGTCGAATCGACGGGAGGATGCGAAGGATCTCTTCCGTCTCGCCGCTGTTCGAGATCAGGATGACGACATCGGAGACACGAATCGCCCCGAGATCGCCGTGGAGGGCCTCGCCCGGATGCAGGAAGAACGACGGGGTACCCGTGGAACTGAGCGTAGCGGCAAGCTTGCGGCCCACCAGTCCGGATTTGCCCATGCCGGAGACGACCACCCGCCCCTTGCAGGCGTAGACGAGGTCTACGGCCAGCTCGAATTCCTCGCCAAGACCGTGTGCGAGCTCGTGAAGGGAGTCCGCCTCGCGCCGGATCGCATCGCTTGCAATGGCGGAGGCGTTAGCGCTCGCTGGAGATAACAGACTATGCATGGATAAATACCTCGGCTATGGATAGGCGCCTTCTGAATGGACATTCGCCGCGTGCCCCCGACCCTTACATGAGCGGGGCGCGCGCTGGAGCGTCAGTTGGAGCCACTTGGATACACGAACGCATCGCTCGCGTGCATGCCCGGCCGGGAACAAACGCAACGGACCCGATGTTAAGGACTGCCCCGCCGCCGATTCTTGCGACATTTCCCAATGTCCCCCGCCCTGTTTCTGATTCAATCCGGCAGGTCCGACGCGGCACACACCATTGCCACGCGCGGCGCAATGAAGTCCTCCGTCATGGCAGTCCACAGCCAGATTCAGAACGTTCCCCCGCCCGCACCCGACTTATCCCCATACGTTGCCCGGCGCGGTTTGATTGAATAGATGCCTGACTCTGGATACGAGCCAATCGAGAAAAATCCAGGGCAACGTGAAGCCAAGTTTTGGGGTCAATCGGACTCGGAATCGGATCCGCCGGCAAGCCGACGGATGCCGAAGGGAAGTAATCTACCTCGCCGCACAGCCAGGAAGCCATAGAAGAAATTCGGAAATTGACGGTTTCTGATTTCACAGGTCAAGCAATCAGTCCCCGCACACAGCACGCGGCAGATGTCATGCCAGTCGTAGCAAGTCTTCCAGAAAATTCATGCCTCACCCGCAGCACGCCATTCGAGCGGAAACCTCCTTCGCCACGCCCGCTACCTCCGTTCGCCGTGTTGGCACCGGCGTCGTGGCATCCCCTTCAGAGAGCAAGCCCTCGGAACTGTCACGTTGCCAACGGTGCTCGCTCGGCACGACCGCCGCACTCGGCTCGGATTACCGTTGTCCGGCACGGCGGCTCGGCCTTCCCGTTTCCCGGGGCTTGCACGTGGCGTCCGGTGGCGCGCTGTTCCAGCGGGACGAGCCGGTCAATGCCATCTACGTGGTCCGCTTCGGCGCACTGAAAACCGATGGCCAGGGCAGGCGTGGGGATGCCACCATGGTGGACTACCACTTGCCCGGGGAAATGGTCGGCCTCGGAAGCGTTGGACTGCCGTCCCACGGGAGCCGGGCCGTCGCGCTGGAGGACACCGAGTTGTGCGTCATCCGGATCGGCATGCTCCGGGCGATGTATCGGGAGAACCCCGCGTCGTGGTTCGCGATGATGGGGCTGCTCGGCAGCGCGGTGTCGCACTATCAGGGACGTCTCGTGACGCTTGGGCAACTGCGCGCGGAGGAGCGCATCGCAACGTTCCTGGTCGACTATGGCGAACGCCAGGCGAAAGCCGGATACTCCGCAACGGAATTCGTCTTGCGCCTCTCTCGTGCCGAAATCGGGCAATATCTCGGGCTCCAGCTCGAAACGACCAGCCGGGGGCTTGGAAACCTGGCCAGGTGCGGGCTGATTCAGGTCAAGCATCGCTACGTCCGGTTTCTCGATGTCGACGGAATCCGGCGGCTCTGTCGTTCAGCCCCCTCGGCCTGAAACGGGTGGAAGCGGGTAGAAGCGGGTGGAACCGGGTCGCAACCAGCGCGCATTCCCGGACGATTCCACGCGACGCTCGGAAACGTCGCAAGCCATGACGGTCCTTGTCCCGGTAACGTTGGTCGGGCCGGAAGGCTGCGCGCACGCGTAGCCAGCCGCCGGATTTCCGTTCCACGCAGGCCTGTCCCAATGAAGATCGCCCTCCTCGACACCCATCCCGCCACCGCGCAGGCTACCCGCAGCATCCTGGTCCAGGCCGGCTTCTCCTGTGTCATCCACACCGCCCGGACGACCCTGCTGCGTGCCCTGCCCGAGGACGGCGCCGATGCCGTCCTGATCGCAGCAGCACTCCCCGACGATGCCATGGCGGACATCGTGCGACAGCTTCGGCAGATGCACGCCCACCTTCCTATCCTCGTCATTGCCGCACCAAACGCCATCCCGCCGATTCGCGAAGCGTTCGCCGCGGGCGCCGACGACTGCTGCGCGCTGGATGCGCCGGACTGCCTGCTGGCACGCCTCGTCGCACATCAACAGCGTCACCAGCGCGAGCAGGCGTTGGCGCCGTCCGTCGTGGAGCTCGGCCCCTATCTGCTGGACCGCAGCGCCGGTTGCGCCTACCTGCACGGCGTCCACATCGCCCTGACGCCCAAGCAGTTCGCCGTGGCATGGCTGCTGTTCGCCACGCCGGGCGAGCCTGTCGGCCGCGACCGGCTGGAGAAGATCGTGTGGGGCCACGTGCGCGGCCCCTCGTCGCGCGCGCTCGATGTCATCGTGTCGCGCCTGCGCCGGGACATGCAGTTGACGGCGGAGAACGGTGCCCGCCTGGCGGGGGTCCACTCGGTGGGCTATTGCCTCTACGTGGACGGCGCCGGGACGGCGCCTGACGATCTGCCGGCACCGCCCTGCGGGCTCGATGGTCCTGTCCTCATCACCGGTGCGCGGGCGCCAGCGTGGCAAGCCGCCGCTTCCAGCCACTGACCGCAGCTACTGACCGCGCAACGCCGCTTCACTGCCTCCCCCTCGGGCCAGCCTGCGCCGGAATGCGGCGGGAACCGGTCGACGATCACCCGAAACGCTTCCCGTGCGAAGCGCGACGCCGGGCGGCGTTCTTTCTAAGAACTTTCTTATCCCAAATTCAGAACGTTCTGAGTTTCGAACCAAGGCCCGCCCCCTAGACTTCCTTCAATACCCGCTTTCCTTACTGCCGCTTCTCTCGTTCTCTCCTTCCGGTCCCCGGGCACGCACCGCCCGCCACGGCCAGGATGCTTGCGGCGGCAGCACCAGCCGTGACGACATCCCGACTTCGCTCCCTCCCCCACGCCTGCCGCAGGCAGCGTTGGCGCCTCGCCGCCCTGATCCTGCTATGGCTGACGCTCGCCGTCGCCGTGCTGTCGCCTCCGGCGCGGGCGATGGACACCGTCCCGGCTTCCCACCTCCTGACGCTGAAGAGCCATGTCCGCCTCGATGCCCGCCTGCCGGCCCTGGGCCACGTGGCAGGCAACATGCTGCGCGTGGGCGTGATCCCCAATTCGCTGCCTCCCTTCGACCTCGTCGATCTCGACGGCAACTACGAAGGCATTTCGTCCGACTACCTGTCGCTGGTAGCCCAGTCGCTCGGCGCGCGGGTGACTGTGCGCGCCTACTCCAGCCGCGAAGCCGCCTTGTACGACCTGGCCCATGGCGACCTGGACATGGTGACCACCATCACCGAGCCCGCCAGCGCCAGTGACGGCTCGGCCGGCTACTACGCCAACCGCATGATCGAGATCGCGGCCAAGCGCGGCGGGTCACCCGTGCGCCGCGATGCCCCGATCGGTTATGTCGACGGGCAGGTCGATCCTGCCGCGCTGCGCGCCGCCTACCCCGGCGCCCGCCTGCAGCCCTTCGAGACGTTGCTCGACGCCCTCACGCAGGTCTCGCGCGGGCGGCCGCTGCTGCTGGTGGCCAACGCCACCGCCGCCGGCTATCTGGTCTCGCAGTACCAGATACCCAACCTCGTGGCGTCGAACATTTCGACCGTGTCGCCGCCGACCATCGCCTTCGCCGTACGCGACCCGGTCATCCGCCAGCACGTCAATGACGCCCTGGACGCCATCCCCAATCCCACCCGCCTCGCCATCTCCGCCGAGTGGGCGCCCACCGCGCTCGTCCCCGATTTCAACGAAGGCCTCAATCTCACCACCGCCGAGCGCAAGTGGATCGCGGCCAACCCCGTGGTGCGCTACCGCGCCTCGCGCGATCGCATGCCGTTTGTCTTCATCGACGACAAGGGCGACCTGACCGGCCTGAGCACGGAGGTGCTGGAGCGCATCGGCGACCGCACCGGCCTGCGCTTCGAGCCGTACTGGCCCGACGAGGTCGACACCAGCGGAACAATGTCGCGGTATGCGCCGATGGTCCTCCCGGTCATGCCAGCCGAGCTGCCCGCCCGGCCCGGCGACCGCACGGCGGCGAGCGAACCCTATTTCCGCGGCGCGTGGGCCATCGTCACGCGCACCGGCGAGCGCGGCGTGCACAACATTCTCGACCTCGCCAACAAGACCGTTGCCGTGGTGCAGCCAAACCCCATCATCGACCGCCTGCGCTCGGTAGTGCCGGTGCGCGTGCTGGAAGCGCGCACCTATCGCGACGCCTACCGCATGGTGGCGGAGGGCGAGGCCGACGCGACGCTCGCAAGCACGCTGACCGCCGATTACCTGATCCGCGAATACCACGCCAACACGCTGAAGATCGCCGCCCCGATCAGCGGCAGCCCCGTCAATGTCAGCATCGGCGTGCCGTCGGACCAGCCGGAACTCCTGTCGATCATCAACAAGGGGCTGATGAGCATCTCGAAGGATGAACTCGGCACACTGCGCATGCGCTGGTCGGAGCCGCGCACTGTTGCCCACACGTGGCATCAGGTGTGGCCGTGGCTGTTCTACGGCGGTGTGGTGGCGGCGCTTGTTTCGGGAGTGCTCTTCATGTGGGCCTGGGCGCTGCGCCGCGAAGTGAGGCAGCGCGTCAACGCGGAGCGGGCGTTGCAGGAACAGCTCGGCTTCCAGCATGCACTGCTCGACGCCATCCCCCAGCCGATCTACCTGCGCGACACCTCGTTGCGCGTTCTCACCTGCAACAAGGCTTTCGAGCAGATCCTCGGCCAGCCGCGCGAGGCACTGCGGGGCCTCACCGTCGAGGAAATGCCGCGCAATATTGGCGACGCCGCGCTGAGCGTCGAGGCCTACCGGACCGTGCTGCGCACCGGCATGCCGCACACCATGGACCGCAAGCTGTACCTCGGCGACCAGACCCGCGACGTGCTCAACTGGATCCAGCCGATGCACGTACTGGGCAAGCTGGTGGGCATCGTCGGCGGCTGGGTGGACCTGACCGAGCGCCAGCAGATGCTCAAGGACCTCGCCGCCGCGCGCGACAGCGCCGAGGCGGCCAACCGCGCCAAGAGCGCCTTCCTTGCCTCGATCAGCCACGAGATCCGCACGCCGATGAACGCCATCCTCGGCATGCTCGAACTGACGCTCGCACGGCGCGAGTTGCCGGCGGACGGGCGCGAGCAGATCCAGATTGCACAGGCGTCCGCACTGTCGCTGATCCGCCTGATCGACGATATCCTCGACGTCTCCAAGATGGAGGCCGGACAGTTCGACCTGTTACCGCAACCGGCATCGCTACGGGCGCTGACCGACGACGTGGTGCGGCTCTTCGCGCTGTCCGCGGAAGGCAAGGGAGTGAAGCTGTCGGCACAAGTGTCCGATGCGGTGGCGCCGGCCCATATGGTCGACCCGCTGCGCTTCAGGCAATTGCTGAACAACCTCGTGTCGAACGCGCTGCGTTTCACCGAACACGGCCACGTGACGATCTCTCTGGACGCGCCCCCATCCAGTGACGGTACGCAGCGCATCAACTTCTCCGTGACCGACAGCGGCGCCGGCATCCCCAGGGACGGCCTGTCGAGGCTGTTCCAGCCCTTTACGCAACTGGGCGGTTCGCAACGCTCGGCGGGCGGCACCGGCCTTGGCCTGACGATTTGCCGCGAACTGGCGACGCGCATGCACGGCGCCATCGGCATCGACAGCACGCTTGGCGAAGGCACCTGCGTCAGCGGCTATCTGATGCTGCCTGTTTCGGCAGAGTTGCCGGCCAGCATCCAGCCACCGACCCAGCCGGCCGCCCCGGCGCCCCGCTCGGCACTCTCGATCCTCATCGTGGACGACCACGCGCCCAACCGCGTGCTGCTCGAACGCCAGTTGCAGAAGCTCGGCCACCGCGTGACCAGTTCGTGCAGCGGCGCCGATGCACTGCAACTGCTGGCGCGCCACCGCTACGACCTCGTCATTTGCGACTACTCGATGCCCGTGATGGATGGCGCGACCTTCACGCAGCGATTGCGAGGCAGCCGCCTGAACTGGCGCGACATCCCGGTGATCGGGTACACGGCCAGCGCCCAGCCGGAAATCCGCCGGCGCGCGTTGGAGAGCGGGATGAACGCGGTGCTGGTCAAGCCGGTCAACATGGCGACGCTGGCCAAGACGCTGGCGGAGCATGCGTGCGGTGACAATGGGTGTGCGGTCTGCGGGCCGACACCTGTGGGCGAGGCGGCGTAAGGCGGGAGAACGGGGGGAACTGGCGCCGAAGCGGGCGCCACTGAGGAGGGATGCAGGCAGGAATCGAAAAGGACGGCCGATGGCGCCCCAAGGGGACGACGACTTATTTCCCCGGGCGGGAAAGCACCGTTTCCAGCGCCACCAGCGAGGCCGCCAGTTGCGGGACGAGGACCGTCGCCGCCACGTCATCGCCGGCTGAAGCGGCGACTTCAATGCGCTCGCACAGCGCGACCACCGTGTGCAGGCGGATCATGCGGGCGGCACCCTTGATGCTGTGCCCGGCCGCGGCCAGCGCGGGCCAGTCCTGCGCGTCGAGCGCCCGGCCCAGTGCGGCGAGATCCGACTGGTTGGCCGCGATCAGGTGGCCCACCACCTCGGCAACGATGTCGGCGTCGCCGCCGGTGAGTTCGTCGAGGACAGCAGGAATGGCCGCGGCTTCGTCGTCGCGGATGACACTGGCGGGTTCGTGGGTGCCGGTCGGCATGCTGCCTCCCCTCACGCCACGACCTGGCAGCGCCGGGCGAAGTCCACCAGTTCGAGATAGGTAGCCACCTTCAGCTTGCCCATGATGCGCATCTTGTGGCTGCTCACGGTCTTGTTGCTGATAAAGAGCGCGTCGCCGATCTCGCGGTTCGACATGCCTTTCGCCAGCATCTGCAGGACCAGGATTTCCTTGTCGGTCAGCCGCTCCAGCAGGTGCTTCTCATCGGCCATGCGGCCAGGCGCCACGGGTTCGTGGTCGATCCCGGAAGGCAGCAGCGTATAGCCGGCCATCACTGCTTCCAGGCAGCGCATGATCTCGGATACGTCCTGCATCTTGCTGACGAAGGCCCGCGCGCCGGCCTGCATGGCACGTGGCGCGAAGGCCTGCGGGTCCTGTGCCGACAGCACGAGAATGCGGATGCCGGGATGGATGGCCTTGAGACGCGATATGACTTCCAGCCCACTGAGCTTCGGGATGTCGAGGTCGAGGATAACGAGGTCGGGCATCGACTGCCGGACCATGTCGATCGCCGTCTGGCCGTTGTCGGCCTCCTCCACGGAAGTCACCCCCAGCAACTGCGACACCTGCGTCTTGAGGACCATCCGCACCGCGGGGTGGTCGTCCACGATGAGGACGGTCGTCATGCTCAACTCCTGAGGGGGGTGGGGAAATTGTCGGAAGATTCCGCGATTGCGCGAATTACATACGACTATTCTCACAGCCAAATCCCACGGGTGAAATGGGGGGAATCCGATAATCACTTCGGAAATATCCTAATACGGTTCGACTCGCGTACCGCCTGCCCCCCTTTTTGGCTCCCTGCGCCCTGCAAGGGTCTCTTGAGTCGCCTCAGCCCCCCGCCAGCCTGCACCGCCTGTCGAGGAAATCGCTGGCGTGCCCGTTGCTTCCCGCCTGCCGGTCCACCGGCTCGTCCACGACCACGAACCCCGACTTTCCCTCCGGCCGCACCACATACGTCACGAACAACCCACGGTCCGTCACCGCCTCGGGCGACAGGTCGAGGCTCTCGCGCACCATGTCGAACGCATTGAAGTCCATCGACGCGGGCGGCGACGGGATCAGCACCGCGCGTACCGGCTTGCCCTGGAATTGCAGCGCCGACCACGTCGTGCCGATGTCGCCCGCGCTGCCGTGCACGAAGGCCCGCGCGGCCTCGCTGATGCAGTCCAGGTGGATATGCAGCTGGTCCTGGCTGCGCGACGCCCGGGCGTTGATCGCCAGGCCGAGCATGTCGTCGGGCAGCGCCTTGCCGAGCGCCTTGCCCACCATGCCGCGCGCGTCCCAGCCGAAGGCCCACTGGTTGGGCTGGCCATGCTGCCACACGGTGTGTGCCTCCACCCCGCTGACCTCGTGGTCCGGGATCACGAGGTAGTGGCTGGTGCCGATGGCGTCCTTGTAGAGCACGAAGCCGCGCTTGTGGTCGACGATGGCGCAGTCCGGATGGCGGGCGTCCGACGGCGCCAGGCACCGCTTCTGCACGTTCTGCCACAGGCTGTCCCGGGTGATGCCGGGCAGCGACAGGTCCTCCTGCTGCGCACAGCCGGCCAGGACCAGCAGGAGGCAGAGCGGGGCGACAAGCCTGGTCAGGGGTTTTGTCAGGAGCGTAGTCGGGAAGTCACGGCGCATGGCAACAAGGTGGCTGGATTATCCGGCCACCTTGTTAGCACATCCGGGTGACACCGCCGTGATGGGGGCGCCCGGCTCAGGCTCAGGCGAAGCGGTCGCTGAATACCTGCGCGGTCAGTTCGCGGTTCTTCCAGAACATGTGATGGATGCGTTCCGCGAACTTCTCCAGCACATCGACTTCGAGGTCCGGATACACGAGGATGACCGACGGCCGCGTGCCGTCGCCCGGCACCTGTTCGAGGCTTTCGCAGGCAGGCAGGCCGTATTTGTCGAGGAAGGCGCGGACCTCGTCATCCGACGTGCCGGGTTCGAGGTTGGTCAGCAAGAGACGTGACATGGGTTCCTCCGCATGGGCTGATGTCCATCATAGCCAACCTGGCCCGGAATGGCGGGGTGTCGTTTGCTCCGCCTGCCCAGGGTCTGTTCACGTATGGAACAGAACCTAGTCGCCTTTGCCGTACACCTTGGTCAGGTATTCGACGATGGCCGGCACGTCCTCATCCTTCAACGGCGCGCCGAACGGTTTCTGCATCTTCTTGACCGTGGCCTCCCAGTAGGTGCGCGGCGAACCCGGGGGCTGGCTCTGCACATACTGCGCGGAGTGGCAGATCAGGCAGTTCTGCTGGGCGAGCTGGTAGCCGGGCAGGTCGCTCGGCTTGTACATGGCGGTCTCGGGCGGGAGCTTGACCTCCAGCGCCAGCGCGGGTGCGGAGGCGATGGAGGCGGCGCTCATGGTGGCGAGGGCGGCCAGGGGGGCGGCAAGGCGGAATCGTTGGTTCATGGCTGCTTTCCTCAGACCGCGGTCACGCGCGTGGTCTCGACCACGTTGCGCATATAGCCCGGCGCGTTCCAGCGCCCTTCCATCGGCTGGGTATGGCCGACCGCGTTGGTCGCCCGCACGCGCAGCCTGAACTCGCCGCGCTGCGGGGCGCGGAACACGGCCGTCCAGGGGCGGAAGGCGTAACGGCCAAGGTCCTTGCCGAGACGTGCTTCCTGCCACGTGCGCCCGTCGTCGGTCGAGAAGGCAACGCTGGTGATGCCATAGCCGCCGTCGAAGGCGATGCCCTTCACCACGGTGTCGCGTCCGGCGTGCACCGTCGCGCCGTCCTGCAGGCTGGTGATGAACGAGCGCACGTTGAAGCGGCCGATGGGGACGGTCGCGGCCGGCGCGGTGCCGGGTGCCACGCAGGCGCAGTCGTTGGCGGGAATGCGGTAGGCCGAGGCCATCCAGAAGCCGTCGAAGGTCTTGTCGACGACCTGGATGTCGGACACGTGCTTGACCCAGTAGGTGCCGTAGCGCCCGGGCACGACCAGGCGCAGCGGGTAGCCGTTGAGCAGCGGCAGGTCGGCGCCGTTCATGCCCCAGGCCAGCATGACCTCGCCGTCGAGGGCATGGTCGATGTCGAGGGCCTTGATGAAGTCCGGGCCATTGTGGAGCGGCGGGCCGTCGAGGCCGTTGAAGGTGACCTGCTTCGCGCCGGCCTGCACGCCGGCCTTCTCCAGCACGGCGCGCAGCGGCACGCCGGTCCAGCGTGCGTTGCCCATGGCGCCGTTGCCGAGTTGGCCGCCGTTCACGCGTGGCTCGGAAAAGCCGCGGCTGTTGCCGGAACACTGGTTGACCGCCACGATGTCTACCGGCGTGGCCATGCGCTTGATGTCGGCCAGCGACAGCTCCAGCGGCTTGTTCACCTTGCCGCCGATGCGCAGGCGGTAGGTCTTCAGGTCGACGGAGGTGGGGATGTCGCTCCAGTGGTAGCGGACGAAGAACGCGTCGTTCGGCGTGATGAGGCCCTCGTTGAAGACGCTGAACGGCGTCTCCAGCTGGGGCGGCCGGCTCGTCAGCAGGATCAGGGGACGCTTCTGCGGGAAGGCGACCAGTTCGCGCTCGCCGTTGGCGAAGGGCATGGTGACCTTGCCGGTGTTGGCTGCCTTGGCGGCCTTGCCGGCCTCCGCCGCCAGCGCCTGCGCGGCACCGCCGCCCAGCGCGCCGTACGCAGCCAGTGCGCCAGCCTGTTTCAGGAACTGCCGCCGGCGATCCGCCGGCAGCCCTGCTTTACTCGTCTCCATGGGGGCCCTCGCTCATTATGTTTGTTGCGGTGCCGCAGTCGGGCGCCGCCTTTGCGGGTTCATTGTCACCACCTATCAACTGCGCCGTACAACACAAATAATAGGTATGGCCTATCGAAAAAATCGAATATCCCGGCGAGGGGTACTGTGCCCCCCTGATGTGCGCCGGTAATGTGCCCCTGACCGGCAACGCGCCGACGCAACTGGTAGCATCGCCGTCAAACCCTCCCCGACAAGGCAGCCATGTCCCTCTCCGCCTACCTCGCCTTCCTGCTCGCCTGCATCGTGGTGATGATCGTGCCCGGCCCGGCGGTGACGATGATCCTCGCCAACAGCCTGCGCCATGGCCGCCGCGCCGGGCTGCTGAACGTGGCCGGGGTGCAACTCGGCATGGCGGTCACGATAGGAGTGCTGCTGGGCGGCTTCGCCTCGGTCGTGGCGGCGGCCGGCGAGTGGTTCGTGTGGCTGCGCCTGGCGGGAGCCGCCTACCTGATCTGGATCGGGGTGAAGCTGCTGGCGGCGTCGGGCGCCGGCGTGGCCCCTGCCGCGCGTCCGCCGCGCGGCGGCTTCTTCGTGCAGGGGCTGGCGGTGTCGCTGAGCAACCCGAAGACGCTGCTCTTCTTCGGCGCCTTCTTCCCCCAGTTCATGGACCCGGCCCGCAGCGTCACGCTGCAGGTGCTGATCATGGGCGCCAGCGCGATGGCCGTGGCGGCGATCACCGACAGCACCTACGCGATGCTTGCCTCGCGCGCCGGGCTGGCGCTGTCGCAACGCCGGGTGCGGCTGCTGACGCGCCTGAGCGGAGGCATGCTGATCGGCGGCGGGTTGTGGCTGGCCTTCTCGCGCGCCAAATGAGTCAGCGTGGCCGATACAAGGGATAGGGCACGCCCTTCGACGGATCGGCGCCGACCTGATCCACCACGCGCTCAACGTCCTCCACCTCCCCCAGCGCCTTGAGTACGCCCGCGCGCGGGAAGCCCTTGCCCGCGCACCCCTGCAGGACCAGCCAGCGACCGCGCACCGTCAGCCACAGCGACGACGACGCACGCCAGCCGGGCAGCAGCGTGTCGAGCGTGCGCAGGCGGCGCTGCACGCTGTCCGCGATGTCCTTGTCGTACTGGTACGCATTGGGCAGCCGGCAGCGGCCCTCCAGCCAGCAGTGGTTGCCCTCCTCGGTCCGGTGGTGCGACTCGCGCCGCCATTCGGCCTCGTCCACGCGCGGGCCGGCCGGCTCGGGACAGCCGGGGAATGCGGTCGAGACGACGAGGAAGGGATCGTTGCCCCGGTTGAGCAGGCGGGCGTCATCGGCGTGCGCGGGGCCGGCCAGAACCAGCGCGAGACCCGCCATCGAAGCGGAAAAGTGCAGCATGCTCAAGCTTTGTTTCCTTGACTTGGGGAGGTTTTGGGTAACTATAGAGACACCTCTTCCGTCTCCCAACCAGAACGACAAGCACAACAACGAAGGGAAGCGCCCGATGAGTCTCAATTCCGTCACAAGCCTGCTGGCTGCGCTGGTCACGCTGCTCATCGGTGCGCTGATCAACCGGCGCGTCGGCATTCTCTCGAAGTACAACATCCCCGACCCCATCACCGGCGGGCTGCTGTTCGCGGTGATCGCCTCCATCCTGCTCGCCACCACCAAGTTCCAGATCACGATGGAGCAGAGCATCAAGCCGGTGCTGCTGCTGATGTTCTTCGGCGGCGTGGGGATGACGGCGGACCTGCGCATGCTCAAGCGCGGCGGCAAGGCGCTGGCGATCTTCCTCGTCATCCTGCTCCCGTACATCATCCTGCAGAACCTGGTGGGGGTGGGCATGGCGCGCGCGCTCGACCTGCATCCCATCTTCGGGCTGGTGGGCGGCTCCATCACGCTGGTGGGCGGCCATGGCACCGGCGCGGCCTATGCCGAGCGCTTTTCGGAGATCAACAACCTGCAGTCGGTGATGGAACTGTCGATGACGGTGGCGACCATCGGCCTGATCGTCGGCGGCATCATCGCGGGTCCGGTGGCGCAATACCTGATCAACCGCTACAAGCTGCGCTCGGCCGGCGTTGGCGCCGCGGCGGAGGGCGGGCACGAGGCCGCGCCCGTCACCACGATCGCGGTCATCCTCTCGCTGGCGGGCATACTCGGCGCGGTGGCAGCCAGCCAGTGGCTCTCCGCGCGGTTCTCGGGCGGGGCCATCACGATCCCGTCCTTCCTGTGGTGCATGATGAGCGGCGTCGCGCTGCGCAACCTGCTGCCCTTCGCCGGCGTGCGCTGGGACGACCGCGCCGCCGAACTGATCTCCGGCGTCTGCCTGTCGCTCTTCCTCGTGATGACCATGATGGCGCTCGACGTGGTCGAGGTGGCCCGCTCGGCCGGCCCCTTCCTCGCCATCATCGCCATGCAGGTCGTGTTCATCGTGCTGTACGTGGTGCTGGTCTGCTTCCGCTTCATGGGGCGCGACTACGAGGCGGCGGTGACCTCGGCCGCCTTCATCGGCTTCAACATGGGATCGACCGCCACGGCCATGGCCAATATGGGCGCCATCACGGCCAAGCACGGGCCGGCGCCCACCAGCTACCTGATCGCGCCGCTGGCGGGGGCCTTCTTCGTCGACCTGATGAACGCCTTCGTGCTGACGGTGATGCTGGCGCTGCCGTTCATGGGAGGCTGACCATGGCGTCCACCCTCCAGCGCGCCCCGCGCCTCCTTTCCGCCCTCCTTTTCTTCCTCACGCTGCTGCTGGCCGCCTGCGGCGCCGGGCCGGATGTCGACTCGCTGCGCAAGAGCGTGGACGAGCGCCTTGCACAGGCCCTGCCCGCCGGCACCGTCGAGCTGGCCAGCCTCACGCGCCGCGGCTCGCAGGCCGATACCAAGGCCCCCTCGGGCGAGACGCGCCGCGTCATCTACTACGACGCGCAGCTCCGCCTGAAGCGCAACTTCGACTTCGGCGCCTGGGACGCCCCCGGCGTGGCCGGCCTGATCTCGGCCTTCGGCGCCGGCCCCAAGGGCATCAGCGGCATCGCCTCGGGCGGCAACAAGGCGGGCGACCTGCTCACCGCCCACGGCACCATGCTGTTCCGCCGCGACGGCGAGCGCTGGGTGCCCGTGATCACCGGCGGATACAAGCCGCCGGAGGCGCCCGACTACGCCACCACCGCGGTCACCGGCCCGGCGGCCGTCCTCGACGCCATGCGCAAGATCGTCGAGGCCGTGCCGAAGGGCGGTTCGCCCAACGAGCAGGCCATCATCGAGGAGGAACTGGAGCAGAGCTACACCAACATCCAGGCCCGGCTGGCCCGCGCCCAGCAAGGCTATGCCATTGCCGCCGGACAGGAACATGGCCAGTACCTGCGGCTGGTGCGGGCCGTCGTGGCCGGCACGCCGGAGCATTCGGTGGCGCTGATCACCCACGGTGGCGAAGAGAACGTCAGGCTGCTGCGCGACGGCAAGGTGTCGTTCGCCCTGGCGCAGGGCGACTCGGCGCTCGACGCCTACGAGGGCAAGGGCGCCTTCGCCGCCGATGGTCCCTATATCTCCATCCGCGCCGTCGGCAGCCTCTATCCGGAAGCCGTGCACATCCTCGTGCGCGACGCCGATTCCATCCGCGGCGTAGGCGACCTGCGCGGCAAGCGCGTGGCCGTGGGCGAAGCCGGCTCGGCCTCGCGCACCACGGCACTGCGCGTGCTGCAGGCGCATGGCATCGGCCTGTCCGACATCGACGCGCAGCCGCTCGGTATCGGCGAGGCGCTGGTGGCGCTGCGCGAGAGCAACGTCGACGCGGTGGTGCAGATCATCGGCGTGCCCGCCGACGCCATCCGCGACGCCCTGACCGGCACGCCGCTGCGGCTACTGCCGCTCTCGCCGCAGGCCATCGCCACGCTGGCGGGCAGCGGGCGCGGCTACTTCCCCTACACCATCACGCGCGGCGCCTACTCCAACCTGCGGCAGGACGTGCAGACCGTCGCCACGGCCGCGCTGCTGCTGACGGCGTCCAACCTGTCGGACGTGGAGGTGGGCGGCGTCACCGACCTGGTCTACCGCAAGGCACGCGACTACACGGCGCTCGGCAGCGCGCAGGGAGCGCTGATTTCGGCTGGCAATGCCACCCAGGGGCTGACGGTGCCGCAGCATCTGGCGGCGGCGCGTGCGCTGGACGCTATCCGGACGGGGAAGCCGGCGGCGGCGATGAGCGCGAAGCCGCCGGCGGCGGCGGGGGCGTCGGCGCCGGCCAAGTCGGAATAGTGCCGCCCGGTACGTTTCAGGGGCCAGTTTGGAAGAATAGTTCTTCGCCGGTTTCGGCGATGAAGGACTGTCTCAGGACGACCCTTAGCCTACGACTTGAACGTGCCAAGTGGTAAGTCGCAGGAAATCGTAGCGATTTCAGAAGCATCCACAAACTGGAGATCTTGTGAAACGATTGACATGCCTTGCGGTCGCACTGGTTTCTGTTCTCATAGCAGCAACCACAAGCTTTGCCCAATCCACCGCCGAAAAACAGTCAAACGCTGCGACCCAATTGTTTGCCGATGCGTGCATTACAAATGGGGGCGACGAGACAAAGACCAAAGCCTGGGTACGGGATCATCAGCTTCGCCCGTTTGATCCTGCGTACCTGCCGAAGGTATTGCATGGGAAGGCAGGGGAAGTATGGTCTGCGTCAAATCAGATAGGCGACTTCTTGGTGGTCATAGAGACGCCCGGACAGTGCTCAGTCTGGGCACGTAGGGCCGACGCTAATCTCTCGATGCAACACTTCCAAAAAATCATCCGTGGAACGGATCGGCCCGGCCTTTCGGTTAGGCTGGAGACGGATCGAAGCGTGTCATTGGGAAATTCGACCTATCACGTGGTGGCATACACCATAGTGAAGGACGGGGCGGACCACGGAATGCTGCAGGAGGCGGTTACGTCGGATTCCGCCCACGCAGAAGTACAAGTAAAACTGAAACTTGCCTGGGTGAAGATAAAAAAAGTACAGCCTTAGCCTAATGACGGCTCGCTTGGATGTCGCTTTATGGCCGAATCCGGAAGTCCGCCGAGAGCGACGAAAAGGGGCCGCGACGGTCAAGTGTCGGCACGACCGCGCTATATGCCTGGCCGGTTCTCGTCTTGCAGCAGCCGCCTTATTTTCGTTGCTTCTCTGTTGGAAGTGTGGCAGTGGTAGTTAAGCCAACCTATTGAGCTGGGGAGGAACTTGCTGAATTAGCATTTGCCAACTTACTTGCGCATGTCGCAGGCATCGGCATTCTTCAGCGTCAGAGTCAGCTTGCTTCCCTTGGTTACGGAAATGGTCTGTCCGTAGCTGACTGTCGGCATGAACTGAATATCAGGTGCCACAGCCACTGGCGGGTCCTTCGCGCCATCGATGGCCAGGTCGAGTTCCACAGTGACCGAATCAAAAGAGCCCTGCTTTCTTGTCTCGGCGTCCTTCTTGAATGCGCACAATCCGGCGGCTACTTGTTGCAAGGCGGTGGCGATATCAACCGGCTTGCCTGGCGGGATCGGTGCCGTGTTGCACCCGGCAACGATCAGCGCGGCGAAAGCTGGAAGCAAAGAGAGATGGATGCGCATCAGGATTCCCCAGGGGCACAGTAGGCAGATTAACGTGCATGAGCCTCCCACTCGTTTCCGTTCGCTTCCGAACCGACATCCGTGGATGCGGCCTTGGAGGACCGCGCCCGCGATCCCGGGGGGCCGACCCGCGACCCGAAGGCAATTGAGGTGCGGATTTGCCTCCCCAGCGGGAACAGCGGCCTCCGTTCTCCGTCGTGGTTCCTGGTCACTGGATGTCGGATCGTGCGTGACGAAGGGTGCGCCGCTCTTTACCGGGGCGCTAGTGAGCTGGCCTCAAGGCCGCACTCGACCCAGGACCGCGATTCGGACTAGGGGAACCGCAAGGACTGCTTCCGATGTACAACGGGCGCTCGCCGGGCCGGGGGATTAGCGAATAATTGGCCGAAACGGCCCATCAAGTCGCCACGGATACATTGCTCCGCGACGGCCCGCACGCGTTCGACTGGAAATAATGCGACTCGCCCCCTCGTTGCGTGTTGCATCCTCGGCATTCTTACTTCTATGGCTCTTAGTGAGTCAGTCGCATTATCGTTATTGAGAAGTGGAAAACGAGAAGTAAGGCAAACGGCACGATGAAGGAAGCCGCCAGCAAGAGCTTTCTATTTGCCGAAGGACCCCACTGCATGCGGCGCCCTGCCACTAATAAGGACGATCCACGCTCGCTAATAAGCGAGAGTCGGCTTGCCGCTGCCTCAAGGGTCGAAAAAAATCGCTCACCTCCTGTGGGATCGCCATCAATCGTCGCTCGAAGCGTATTGACCCGCGCCGAGAGGCGCTGACCGGTCCAATCGATCCTGAACGCATAGCCTTTCAGCAGGATGCGCAATGCGGCACACAAGTTTTCATCCGCGGCCATGTTGCCTGCCCAGTGGTCAACGTCCGCTCCGTAAATGTATAGGCCGTCGCCCAAATTCCGACGAGCGAGGGACGGAAATAACGTACCTAGGAGCTTTCTCTCTTTCCCCGTGACTCCAATATCAACCTTCTGGTTGCATTTGACAGAAACCGACGCAACATGCAAGCCGCGAAATCGATATAGCGTAGCGTGGTGTTCTTTTGCCATCGATTCAAGATTGCCCATGTTCGCTCTCCCTAGTCGTATGGGCGATACGTCGACATAACAGCTTTCAATTACATCGGCCCTCCTGGCTTTTCAGCAGTCAAGCCGGGTAGGGCTTCTGTTCATGCGAGGGTGATCCTGCAGGTGGCCGCTTTGGCTATCTCGCGTTGATCCGAGGATACACCACTCGATGCATGCGAAATATTCTTGGCTCGGAGCGGTGGCGGCTAGTCAATCGGCGCGAACCGTCGCAACGGATAAAGTTTCGATGTGACCTCGCCCGGTGAAAGACGTCATCTGACAACAAGCACAGTCGAGATGCGATGACCGCATGGCCGGCTATGAAATCTACACGATCAGTAATCGAACTGCTGCTTTGCAAGCGCCAGCGGATGCCCGAACGTCTAGCGAAGCATGCGTACAAATGGCAGTAGATGGCCGATCTCGGCCTGACGCTCCCGATCCGAGCAATCATCCCCGGAAATAAGTGATGAACCGAAAAAATATCCGTCGCCCCCACGAAAACCCCATCCGGGGCACGTGAGCGGGGGCCCGGCGCCCTCGCCAGCGCCACCGCCAGAAAAGTCACTGGGTCCCCCCTCCGCGGGAACGACGAGCAGGCTCAGCACAATTTCCAAACAGCCTCAAGCCGCCGACCAGCGCCCCTCCGCCTCGCCCGCGCGCGCCTCCGCAACCAGCTTGCCGAGGTGCGCCAGCAGCGAGCGCTGCGCCACCGGGTGCATGCGCTCGGGTACGTCGTCATACACCCGCGCCAGCAGCGCGGGCAGTTCCGCCGGCCCCAGTTCGCGCAAGGCGTTCATCACCTTGGCCTCGCGCTGCAGGCGATGGCGCACCAGTGTGCGCACGGCGTCGTGCGGGCGCGGGATCAGGAAGCCGTGGCCGGGCGCCAGCCAGTCGAGGTCTTCCCCGAGCAGCATTTCCAGCGACTTCAGGTAGGCCAGCATGTCGCCGTCCGGCGGGCTGATGACCACCGTCGAGCCCTGCATGATGTGGTCGCCGGTGAAGAGCGTGCGCTCCTCCTCCAGCAGGAAGCAAAGGTGGTTCGACGCATGGCCCGGCGTGTGGACCACGCGGATCGCGCAGGTATCGCCGACCCGCACCACGTCGCCATGGGCCAGCACGCGCTCGGGCGCGAAGGCGGTGTCGTGCCACGGCGAGTCCGGCGCGGGCATGCCCATCACGGTCGCGCCGGTGGCTTCCTTCAGGCGGCGCGCGGCGGGCGAGTGGTCGATGTGGGTGTGCGTGACGAGGATGGTGCGCACCGGGCCCGGCGCGGCGGCCAGGATCGCCTCGACATGCGCGGGATCGTCGGGACCCGGGTCGATCACGGCCCATTCGTTGCGCGCGGCGTCGCCGATGAAGTAGGTGTTGGTGCCCGGACCCGTCATCACGCTGCCGTTATTGGCGGTCACGCGCCAGACGCGCTCCGACAGTTGCACGGCCGCACCCGGCAGCAGTTCGAAGCGCGCATGGCCGGCGCCGTCCGGGTCGATGCGGCCGATTTCGGCATACGCCGGTTCGTGCGGCAGCACCGGGCGCGCGCCCTTCGATCCCTGCGCGATGCGCGGCATGATGCACTGGATGTCGCGACGCTGCTGGGCATGGGCGAAGCAGTCCTGCGCGCGCTTGAATTGCGCGATGGCGGCCAGCGTATGGCGCGTGACGGGCACGAGCTTCATGTCGCTGTCCGGGCCGATGGCGTCCGCCGGCCGCACCCAGCGGTATTCGGCGGCTTCGGCGGGATCGTGCTCGACGCTCTGGCCTTCCGGCGCCACGGCGATGAAGAACCGCGTATCGAACCGCTTGGGCAACCCCGGCGGCGTCAGCCAGTGGCTGTGATAGGCGAGCTGGTCCACCGCCAGCCGCAGCCCGAACTGCTCGCACGCGTGCGCGAGGCCGGGGCCGCCCCGGCTGACGGCCTGCCGCAGGGCGGCGAGCTGGTCCGGATCGAGAGCGTCGAGCGACAGCAGCCGGCCCTCGCCGTCGTAGGCGAAGAACAGGCCCGCCTCCTCGAAGCATTCGCGCACGGCGGCCACGTAGTAGTCGAGCGCCTGCGCCGGCAGGCCGAGGCGCGCGCTGGCGGCGGCATCGTCGAGGCCGGCGCACAGCGCGTGCAGGGTGCCGTCCTGCTTGTCGAGCGTGCCGCCCGGGAACACGAAGGCGCCGCTGCTGCGGTCGTCGTGGCGCTCCACGCGGCGCAGCATCAGGACTTCCATGCCGGCGCTGCCGTCGCGAAGCACCAGCAGGCTGGCGGCGCCGCGCAACAGGCTGACCGGCGCGGCGCCGCTCTCCTTGGCATTCATGGGGTGTCTCCCTTCCTTGTTATGCGTGGTTCTTGTGTGATTGAAGCGTGACGTGATGTCCGCAAAGCCGGACATGGCGGCCCACATTATCGTCCGGTTCGGCGATTACGGCGCGATGCCGCATTGCACAATGCCGCGTCGGAGGCCCGTGGCCGTTGTCCCCCATGCGGCAAGTCCGATGCCAGCCGCCCCCATTCCTGACTCGCCCCCCCTGCCGGGGTGGTTGGCGCGCGGGCGGCCCCCCTGATACTGCGTCCGCACCCCCGGCAAGGCGCGCGGGGACGCAGTGGAGGCAAAGCGTCGAACGGGAAAGCGAACGTGCGTGAACACACCATCTCGGACAGCATGGTCGGCTGGATCCTCAGCGGCGCCCGTGCGCGCGGCCATGACATCGCGGCCATCCTGCGCCGGGCGGGCATCCAGCCGGACCTCGACCCGGACGGTGGCGGCCGGCTCCCGCGCCCCCGCTACGCGGCGTTCCTGGTCACCCTCAAGCGGGTGATGCGCGACGAACTATGGGGCCTGTGCAGCCTTCCGGTGCCGCCGGGCACCTTCGCGTCGGCCTGCTGGGCGACCATCCATTGCAGCAACCTGCGCGAGGCGCTGACGGTCGGGCTGGCGCACTACCGGCGCACCACGCCCGAATTGCGCGCCCGGCTGGTGGTCAGCGACGGCACCGCCCAGGTCGTGATGGCGCCCGTGGCCGACGCAACGCAATCGTCCGACGCGGCCCGCGTGGCGCAGTCGGTGTTCATCTTCCACGCCATCCAGCAGTTGTGGTGGCTGTCCGGGCGCCGTTTCCCGCTGAAGCAGGTCGACATGACCCACTCGTCCATCCTTGGCAGCGACGAGACGCCCCGGCTGCTCAACGCCCACTGCCGCTACGGGCAGCCGCAGACGCGCGTGGTCTTCGATGCCCGCTGGCTCGACCTGCCCGTGGTGCAGAACCGCGACGCGCTGCGCACCTTGTTGCGCGCGGCGCCCGACAGCCTGCTGATCCGCCACCGCGAACGCGCCACGCTGGCCGCGCAGGTCCGCTCGCACCTGCGCCGCGCGCTGCCGCAAGCCTCGTTGCCGCTGGCCGAGGTCGCGCGCGTCATGAACATGACCGAGGCCACGCTGAACCGCCGCCTGCGCGACGAGGGCACGACCTTCCAGGACATCAAGGACAAGCTGCGCTGCGACGAATCGGTGCGCTTCCTCGAATCGACCGGCCTCTCCGTCAGCGAGATTGCCGACGCCCTCGGCTTCTCCGAGCCGGCCACCTTCTGCCGCGCCTTCAAGAAGTGGACCGGCGTGGCGCCCGGCCAGTACCGGCGCGCCGCGCGGCCGTGGCCCTGACCCCTCGGCCGGCCTGAACGAATCGGTCAAGAAACTTGCGAGACTTGGCCATTTCTCAGTTCGCGCGCGATAGCAATACTTTGCCCCACAACAAGCCAGAACGAGGAGACAACCATGCATCGACGCGCTTTCGCCGGCTTGGTGGCAGCCCTTGCCGCCCTTGCCACCCTTGCCGCCCTGGCCCTGCCAGCCGCCGCGGCTGACGCCTTCCCCGCGCACCCGCTGCGGATCTCCCTCCATATCGGCCCGGGCAGCAGCGGCGACGGCGTGTCGCGCTACGTGGCCGACCGGCTCGGCGCGGCGCTTGGACAGGCCGTGGTGGTCGAGAACCGCCCCGGCGCCGAAGGCCTGCTGTCGGTCCAGAACGTGCTGAATGCGCCGGCCGACGGCTACAGCATCCTGCTCATCAGCCCGACCATGGTCACCGGGCCGATGATGAACAAGGCGGTCCAGTACGACCTGCAGCGCGACTTCCGCGTGCTGTCCTTCCTCTACCGCAGCCCGGCCATGCTCGCCACGGGCGCGGACTCGAAATACAAGTCGATCGGCCAGTTGCTGACGCAGATGCGCGCCAGCCCCGGCAGCGTCAGCATGGCCGACTACGGCAACTCCTACCGCGTGGGCGCCATTGTGCTGACGCAGGAGGCGCAGGTGAAGGTCAATCCCATCAGCTACAAGACCTCGTCGCAGATGAACGCCGACCTGATCGGCGGCGCGGTGGACGTGGCGCTGACCGACAGCGGCTCGACCCTGCCGCTGGTCCGCGCCGGCAAGATCCGTGCGCTGGCCGTGGCATCGAAGACGCGCCTGGCCGACCTGCCCGCCGTGCCGACGCTGAAGGAAAGCGGCGTGCCCGACTACGACCTCTACGTCTGGGTGGGCCTGGCGGTGCGCAAGCAGACACCGGAGCCGGTGGTCCGGCGCCTGCAGCAGGAACTGGCGAAGATCGTCGGTGCGCCCGAGTTCCCGAAATTCCTCACGACATTCAGCGGCGCCGAGCCGATGCCCGTGACGGGCGAGGCGGCGGCGCAGGAGATCGCGCGCGAGACCGTGCGCTTCCGCAAGGCCGTGGACACCATGGACCTGAGCCAGCGCTGACGTTTCGCCCTCCCAACTTTCCATCCCCCTTTTCCCTTCACCCGTAGCAACCCGAAAGAGAGTCAGACATGAATCAGCTTTGCAAGGACCGTGTTGTCGTCATCACCGGCGCAGGCCGCGGCATCGGCCGTGAGTACGCGCTGCAATTCGCCCGCCAGGGCGCCAAGGTGGTCGTGAACGACCTCGGCGCCGCCGGCGACGGTTCCGGTGCCGACGCGGGCCCGGCCCAGTCCGTGGTCAACGAGATCCTGGCTCTCGGCGGCCAGGCCGTTGCCAACACCGACGACATCTCCGACTTCGACGGTGCCGGCCGCCTGATCCAGACCGCCATCGACACCTTCGGCGGCCTCGACGTGCTGGTCAACAACGCCGGCATCCTGCGCGACAAGACCCTCGTCAACATGAGCATCGACGAGTGGGACGCCGTGATCCGCGTGCACCTGCGCGGCACCTTCTGCCCGATGCGCCACGCCGCCGCCTACTGGCGCGACGAGGCCAAGGCCGGCCGCCAGCGCGTGGCGCGCGTGATCAACACGTCCTCGTCGTCGGGCCTGTTCGGCATCATCGGCCAGACCAACTACGGCGCGGCCAAGGCCGGCATCGCCAACATGTCGATCGTCGCCTCGCGCGAACTGGAGCGCTATGGCGTGACGGTCAACTTCATCTATCCGACCGCGATGAGCCGCCTGACGGAAGACCTGTTCAAGCAGAACGGCGCCGCCGACGCTGCCGCCAAATCGCAGGCCGCCGGCGGGTTCGACCCGCTCGACGCCGGCAACGTCGCCCCGCTGATCGTGTGGCTGGGCAGCACCGAATCGAGCGGTGTCACCGGGCGCGCCTTCGGCGTGCGCGGCGGCTCGATCACGGTGGCCGAAGGCTGGCAGGCCGGCCCGAAGATCGAGAAGGAAGGCCGCTGGGCGCCGGAAGAACTGGGCGAGAAGATCTACGCGCTGGTCGACCAGGCCGCGCCGAACGCGCTGATCTCCGGCCAGCGTCCGCCCAAGGCCGCCGCGCTGCAGAAGCAGGAGGCGTAAGCCATGACCAGCCCGAAGACCGGGCCGGCGAAGTACGTGCCGGTGCCGACCCCCGCCACCCTGCCGTTCTGGGAAGGCACGCAGGCCGGTGAACTGCGCGTGCAGCTCTGCGACTGCTGCGGCAAGCACGTGTTCTATCCGCGCCTGCGCTGCCCCGAATGCGGCGCCGATGCGCTGTCGTGGGTGCGCACCAGCGGGCGTGCCCGCCTGTACTCCTACTCCATCAGCCACGTGGCCATGCCCGGCTGGGCTGGCGAGACGCCGTACATCATCGCCGTGGTGGAACTGGAAGAGGGTCCGCGCATGATGACCAACCTGGTCGGCGTTCCCGCCGACCCCGCACACCTGACACTGGATATGCCGCTGGAAGTGGTATTCGAGCCCCGCGGCGAGATGATGCTGCCGATGTTCAGGCCCGCTGGCGCGGATCAGGAGGCCACGCGATGAGCAAGCTTTCCCGGACCATCGCCATCGCCGGCGCCGCCGAGACCGAACTGGGCGCTCTGCCCCATATGACCGAGATGGACCTGCGCATCGACGCAGCCCACCGTGCGCTGGCCGACTGCGGCCTGACCCTGGCCGACGTGGACGGCATCACCAGCGCGGTCGAGAACCCCATCGACGTGGCCCACGCCCTCGGCATCACGCCGACGTGGTACGACGGCACCTCCGTGGGCGGCTGCTCGTTCATGGTCCACGTGCGGCACGCCGCCGCCGCCATCCGCGCCGGGCTCTGCACGACGGTGCTGGTGCTGCATGGCCAGTCGGGCCGCTCGAAGGTGGGCGCGGGGCTGCGCATGTCGCAGCTCGTGCAGCCGCACTCGATGGTCGGCCAGTTCGAGTTCCCCTACGGCTCGGGCATGCCGCCCAACACCTTCGCGCTGCCCGTGCTGCGCTACATGAAGGAGACCGGCACCACGCACGAGCAACTGGCCGAAGTCGTGGTCGCGCAAAGCCACTGGGCCGAGGGCAACCCGCGCGCCAGCCGCAACAAGCGGCTGACCGTCGAGGACGTGATGAACTCGGCGATGATCGCCTACCCGTTCACCAAGCTCGAATGCTGCGTGGTGACCGACGGCGGCGGCGCGCTCGTCATCACCACGGCCGACCGCGCACGCGACCTGAAGACCGCCGGCAAGCCGGTCTACCTGCTCGGCTCGGGCGAGGGCGCGGACAGCCCGCTGATCTCGATGATGGACGACATGACGAGCTCGAAGGCCTTCCGGGTGGCGGGCAGGCAGGCGTTCGCCGAGTCGGGCCTCACGCCGGCCGATATCGACCACCTGATGGTGTACGACGCCTTCGCCCACCTGCCGCTGTACGCGCTGGCGGACCTCGGCTTCGTCGAGCGCGGCGAGGCCGGCCGCTTCATCCAGGAAGGCCACACCCGCCCCGGCGGCAAGCTGCCGATGAACACCAACGGCGGCGGCATCCTTTACACGCACACCGGCATGTACGGCATGTTCGCCATCCTCGAAGCCGTGCGGCAGTTGCGCGGCGAGGCATTCAGGCAGGTCGCCAACGTCCGCAGGAGCTTCGTGCAGGGCGTGGGCGGGATGTTCCTGGCGGCGGGGTCGCTGGTGTTGTCGAACGAGCTGGACTGAGAAGAACGAAGCGCGGGGCATGAACTGCCCCCCGGGGCTCCTCCCCTCTCCCTCTGGGAGAGGGGTTGGGGGTGAGGGCCAGCTGCACTCGGCACGATATCGCCCGACGATGCGCCTGCCCTCTCCCCCGCCCCTCTCCCGCAGGGAGAGGGGAGAACACCGCCGGATATTTCAAGGCCGTGCCGCCATCCTCGCGCACAACGGAGACACAACCCATGCAGAATCAGAACTGGTCCTACCTGGGCGATCACGCCCGCGCGCATCCCGAACGCGCCGCCGTCATCAACGGCACCACGGGCGCGTCGATCACCTATGCGGAACTCGACCAGCGATCCAACCGCCTCGCCCATTACCTGCATCATCTCGGGCTGCGCCCCGGCGACCATATCGCCATCGTGCTCGAGAACAACATGCGCTGCTTCGAGATCGGCTGGGCGGCGATGCGCTCGGGGCTGTTGCTGACCCCCGTCAACCGGTTCCTGACGCCGGACGAGGCGGCCTACATCATCGCCGACAGCGACTCGAAGGCCGTCATCAGCTCGTACGCCATGCGCGAACTCGCCGAAGGGCTGACCTCGCGCATCCCCGATTGCCCCATGCGCCTGATGGTCGACGGCACCATCGACGGCTGGGCGGCCTACGAGGAGACAGTCGCCCCCTTCCCCGCCACGCAGCTCGACGAGGAAGTGCTCGGCGCCCTGATGCTGTACAGCTCCGGCACCACCGGCCGTCCCAAGGGCATCGTCCGCGCGCAGCCCTCCTACGACGTGCGTGACTACATCGACCCGTTCCGCCGCGCGCAGATCACCGGCTACGGCTTCTTCGAAGGCATGGTCTACCTCTCGACCGCGCCGCTGTACCACTCCGCGCCGATGGCGTGGGCGCTGCAGCTTGCGGCCGTGGGCGGGACCTGCGTGTTCATGGAGAAGTTCGACGCCAGGGCCGCGCTCGAACTGATCGAACGCTACCGCGTCACGCACAGCCAGTGGGTGCCGACCATGTTCGTGCGCCTGCTCAAGCTGACCGACGAGGAACGCCGTGCGCACGACCTGTCGAGCCTGCGCTTCGCCGTGCACGCCGCCGCGCCGTGCCCGAAGGACGTCAAGCTCGCCATGATCGACTGGTGGGGTCCCATCATCCACGAGTACTACGGCGCCACCGAAGGCTGCGGCCTGACGCTGATCGACAGCGCCCAGTACCTGGCCCATCCCGGCTCCGTCGGCAAGGCAGCGCTGGGCGTGCTGCATATCTGCGACGAGGACGGGAAGGAACTGCCGCCGGGCGAGAGCGGGCTGATCTACTTCGAGCGGGACAAGGTCCCGTTCCACTACCACAAAGACCCGGCCAAGACGCAGGCGGCCCTGCATCCGCGGCATCCGACGTGGACCGCCGTGGGCGACATGGGCTACGTGGACGAGGAAGGCTACCTGTACCTCACCGACCGCAAGACGTTCATGATCATCTCGGGCGGCGTGAACATCTACCCGCAGGCCATCGAGGACGCGCTGGTCACCCATCCCAAGGTGCACGATGCCGGCGTGATCGGCGTGCCGGATGCGGAGATGGGCGAATCGGTCAAGGCGATCATCGAGCCGGCGCCGGGCGTCGAGCCGTCGGCCGCACTGGTCGAGGAGCTGACTGCCTACCTGCGTGGCAAGGTGGCCCGGTACATGATCCCGAAGTCGATCGACTTCATCGACCGCATGCCGCGGCTGCCGACCGGCAAGCTGTACAAGCAGGGGCTGCGGGAGCAGTTCGGGGGGACGGAGCCGGCGCGGGTGAAGTGAGGTTCCCTGGCGATCTGCGGGCAGGCGCGAGGCGGGATCAGTCCGCCTTCGTCCCCTTCGCCTTGCGTGTCTCGCGCACGACCGAAGGCGGCACGTCGACCACGGCCTCGCCCGGCGTTTGCGCAGCGTGCATCAGGCCGAGCGGGGCGAACCATGGCGTCAGGCCGAACATCTGCACGCAGCCATCGACCCACACGCGCTGCGCGGCGGCGCACAGGTCCATCACGGCACTCATATAGTGCACCGGGATGGTCAGCAGCGGCACTTCATTGCCGAGCTGGCGCACGTAGAGTTCCTGAAAGTCGGTCGTCGAGAAGCAGGTCGCCCAGTCGAACCCCACCTCCCCGGTCATTTCGCGCGCGAAGCTGGCATTGAGATCGGCCAGGCGCTGCTGGAACTGCGCCAGATGTTCCGACATGGCACCGAAGTCGAAGCCGGAAGGAAACGTGGCCGCGGGGAAGGAAGCTGCGGGAAAGGCGGCGGAAAATTGCCAGAAGTTGGGTGCAGCGTTGGGCATGTCGGATGCTCCCCGGCAGTGATGGAATTGCTGCAAGGATATCGTCTTTTTGCACCGCAGCATACCGCGGCCGGTGCGCGTGCGCTGGTCACCGCACATTCCCCATGACGGCGGGATGTCAGGGCGGGGAACAGAAGGCGGAAAAGCTCCGGCCCCACGAGGGGACCGGAGATGAAAGCACTCGCATCGGGACCGACTTCCGATGGAGCAGAGACCGGTGGAGAGACCAACAGCGTCCCGCCAGACCAGTGTTGGCAGAATATGGCAACACCCTGCAGATCCGACCACCCTCGAAGGGGGGGCGATGCATCGGGACGCCACCACGTGGCAGCGTTTGGCGTCCTGCGGGCAACACCATGCGTGCGTGCTTGACACCACCCTGCCCCGCTCCTTTAATGAAGCAGCGTCCGTGATAGGTCCCCCTGATTACATCAAGTCATGATGCAAGCCGACAACAGCACGGCCGGTGACGATCCCCGGCGCAAGACCGAGGAGTGGCGCAGCTTCCTGTTCCTGACGGCGGTGATGGTGCCGGTGCTCTCGGTCATCGTGGTGGCCGGCTACGGATTCCTCGTCTGGATGTCGCAACTGATCAGCGGTCCGCCCTCGCACTGATTCCGCCCCGATGCGCGTGCGCGTATCGGGGCATCGGCCAACGCGGCGGGCCGCCCGAAAGCTGCCGCAACGGAACCGGCCCGGGCCAGGGGCCGCCGGAGGCGCGCATGACAGCAGCGCAGTCCATCCCCATCCAGCCGGTGCCATGCGGCGACGAATGGCATATCGCGGGCGTGATCGTCCATGTCCGCCCGCAGAACCTGCCCGGCGTGCGCGCGGCCATCGATGCCATCTCCGGCGCCGAGGTCCACGCGCAGAGCGACGCCGGCAAGCTCGTCGTCACCCTCGAAGGCCCCAGTTCGCGGGCCATCTCCGCTCACCTCATGTTCCTGCACCAGCTCGACGGCGTGCTGTCGGCCGCGCTGGTCTACCAGCACGCCGAGGACGGCGCGTCGATGTCGGACACCGTCAGCACGACGCACAGCGAGGACCGCAGCAATGAACATCTCCCGTCGTGACTTCATCAAGCAGACCGCGGTCGTCGCCACGGCCTCGGTCGCCGGCATTCCGCTGCCGGGCGGTGCGGCCAACTTCGTCACGGAGAGCGACCTCACCAAGCTGAAGTGGTCGAAGGCACCCTGCCGCTTCTGCGGCACCGGCTGCGGCGTGACCGTGGCGGTGAAGGACAACAAGGTGGTCGCCACCCAGGGCGACCCGCAGTCCGAAGTGAACCGCGGACTCAACTGCGTGAAGGGGTACTTCCTCTCCAAGATCATGTACGGGCAGGACCGGCTCACCAAGCCGCTGCTGCGCATGAAGAACGGCAAGTACGACAAGAACGGCGAATTCACGCCGGTGTCCTGGGACCGCGCCTTCGACGAGATGGAACTGCAGTTCAAGCGCGTGCTCAAGGCGAAGGGACCCACCGCGGTCGGCATGTTCGGCTCGGGCCAGTGGACCGTGTGGGAAGGCTACGCCGCCAGCAAGCTGATGAAGGCCGGCTTCCGTTCCAACAATCTCGACCCCAATGCCCGGCACTGCATGGCGTCGGCCGTCACCGGCTTCATGCGCACCTTCGGCATGGATGAGCCAATGGGCTGCTACGACGACTTCGAGAACGCCGACGCCTTCGTGCTGTGGGGCTCGAACATGGCCGAGATGCACCCCATCCTGTGGACGCGCGTCACCGACCGCCGCCTCTCCGCGCCCAAGACCCGCGTGGCGGTGCTGTCGACCTTCACGCATCGCTCGTTCGACCTCGCCGACCTCGGCATCGTCTTCGTGCCGCAGAGCGACCTCGCCATCCTCAACTACATCGCGAACTACATCATCCAGAAAGGCAAGGTCAACAAGGACTTCGTCAACAAGCACACGGTGTTCAAGCAGGGCGTGACCGACATCGGCTACGGCCTGCGCCCCGACAACCCGCTGCAGAAGGCCGCGAAGAACGCGGCGGACCCCGGCGCCGCCACGCCGATCTCGTTCGACGACTTCGCGAAGTTCGTCTCGAAGTACGACGCCGCCTACACCAGCAAGCTCTCCGGCGTGCCGAAGGACAAGCTGGAGAAGCTCGCCGAGCTGTATGCCGACCCCAACGTCAAGGTCATGTCGCTGTGGACCATGGGCTTCAACCAGCACACGCGCGGCACGTGGGTCAACAACATGGTCTACAACCTGCACCTGCTGACCGGCAAGATTGCCAGCCCTGGCAACAGTCCGTTCTCGCTGACGGGACAACCGTCCGCGTGCGGCACGGCGCGCGAGGTGGGCACTTTCTCGCACCGCCTGCCGGCCGACATGGTCGTCACCAATCCCAAGCACCGCGAGGAAGCCGAACGCATCTGGAAGCTGCCGCCGGGCACCATCCCCGACAAGCCGGGCTTCCATGCCGTGCTGCAGAACCGCATGCTCAAGGACGGCAAGCTCAACGCCTACTGGGTGCAGGTGAACAACAACATGCAGGCGGCGGCCAACATGATGAACGAGGGGCTGCCGGGCTACCGCAATCCCGACAACTTCGTGGTGGTCTCCGATGCCTACCCCACCGTCACCGCGCTCGCCGCCGACCTCGTGCTGCCCGCCGCCATGTGGGTGGAGAAGGAAGGCGCCTACGGCAACGCCGAGCGGCGCACGCAATTCTGGCACCAGCTCGTCGATGCCCCAGGCGACGCGCGCTCCGACCTGTGGCAGCTCGTGGAGTTTTCCAAGCGCTTCAAGGTGGAGGACGTCTGGCCCCCCGAACTGATCGCCAAGAAGCCGGAACTGAAGGGCAAGACGCTGTTCGAGGTGCTGTACAAGAACGGCAACGTCGACAAGTTCCCGCTCAAGGACGTCAGCGCCGAGTACCACAACCAGGAGGCGAAGGCCTTCGGCTTCTACATACAGAAGGGATTGTTCGAGGAGTACGCGACCTTCGGCCGCGGCCACGGCCACGACCTCGCGCCGTTCGACATGTACCACGAGGCGCGCGGCCTGCGCTGGCCGGTGGTCAACGGCAAGGAGACGCGCTGGCGCTACCGCGAGGGCAGCGACCCCTACGTCAAGGCCGGCGAGGGCATCCGCTTCTACGGCAACCCCGACGGCAAGGCGGTGATCTTCGCCCTGCCCTACGAGCCGCCCGCCGAGGCTCCCGACAAGGAATACCCGTTCTGGCTCGCCACCGGCCGCGTGCTCGAACACTGGCACTCCGGCTCGATGACGCGGCGCGTGCCCGAGCTGTACCGCGCCTTCCCCAACGCCGTGGTCTTCATGCACCCCGAGGACGCCAAGGCGCTCGGCGTGCGGCGCGGCGTCGAGGTGGAAGTGCGCTCGCGCCGGGGCGCCATGCGCTCGCGGGTGGAAACGCGCGGACGCGACATGCCGCCGCGCGGGCTGGTCTTCGTGCCGTGGTTCGACGCCAGCCAGCTCATCAACAAGGTGACGCTCGACGCCACCTGCCCGATCTCGCTGCAGACCGACTTCAAGAAGTGCGCGGTCAAGATCGTCAAGGTATAGGGAGGCACGCGATGACTCCGAGCCTGAAGCCGAGCCAGGGCCGCCACCCCCGCCTGGCCAGTCTCCTGCTGTCGGCCGGCGCCGCCGCGCTGACGGCGTTCGCCGGCTGGGCCGTGCAGGCCCAGGGCCTGAACGACGCCATGCGCGGCCCCACCCCGCTGGCCAGCGAGAGCAAAGCACCGATCATCTACCCGACCGAGAACAAGGACATCCGGCGCACGCGTAACTACACCATGCAGCCGCCGACCATCCCGCACAAGATCGACGGCTACCAGGTCGACAAGGAGTTCAACCGCTGCATGGCCTGCCACGCGCGCACCAAGGTGGAGGAGACCCAGGCGATCCCGATCAGCATCACCCACTACATGGACCGCGACAACAACGTGCTGGCCGACGTCTCGCCGCGCCGCTACTTCTGCACGCAATGCCACGTGCCGCAGGCCGACGCCAAGCCGCTGGTGAACAACACCTTCACCGACGTGGAGACGCTGCTCAAGCGCACGCCGGGCAAGCCGGGGGCCGCGAACTAGCTCAGCCCCGCGCCGACGACACCCCGACCACCCCCACGCGGACTGCGCCATGCCCGAACTCCTCAAGCGCTACTGGCGAACCATCAACCGGCCCAGCAGGTATTTCAGCCTGGGCTTCCTGACGCTGGGCGGCTTCATCGCCGGCGTGATGTTCTGGGGCGCGTTCAACACCGCGCTGGAGTTCACCAACACCGAGACGTTCTGCACCGGCTGCCACGAGATGCGCGACAACGTCTACCAGGAACTGCAGACCACCATCCACTTCACCAACCGCAGCGGCGTGCGCGCGAAATGCTCCGACTGCCACGTGCCGCACAACTGGACCAGCAAGATGGCGCGCAAGATGCAAGCGTCGAAGGAGGTCTGGGGCAAGATCTTCGGCACCGTCGACACGCGCGAGAAATTCCTCGACAAGCGCCTCGAACTCGCCCAGCACGAATGGGCGCGCTTCAAGGCCAACGACTCGCTCGAATGCCGCAACTGCCACGACTACCAGTCGATGGACTTCACGCGACAGAGCCCGCGCGCGCAGAACGCGCACTCGACCTATCTCGCCAACAAGGAGAAGACCTGCATCGACTGCCACAAGGGCATCGCGCATCATCTGCCCGACGTGTCGAAGGCGGACTCGCCGGAGGCCCCATGACGCTCGCTGCCCGCCAGCTCGGGTTCTCGCGAGGGATACGGCCGGTGTTTGCCGGCGTGGACTTCGCGCTGCAATCGGGCGGGCTGCTGCAGGTGCATGGCGCGAACGGCGCCGGCAAGAGCACGCTGCTGCGCGTGCTGTGCGGACTGCTCGCGCCGGATGCGGGCGAGGTGCAGTGGAACGGGCGGCCGCTGCGGGGCGGCGATCCGGCCTTCCAGCAGGAGGTTGCCTATGTCGGCCATGCCAACGGCATCTCGGCCGACCTGAGCGTGCTGGCCAACCTGCGCTGCACGGCGCGCATGAGCGGCTGCGAGGACAGCCTGCCGCACGCCCTGCGCGCCTTCGGTCTCGAAGCGGTGGCCGGGACGCCGGTGCGCGCCCTGTCGCAAGGCCAGCGCAGGCGCGTGGCGCTGGCCCGCCTCGCACTCGCCCCGCGCCGGCTGTGGCTGCTGGACGAGCCGGTGGCTTCGCTCGACGACGATGCCCGGGACCGCTTTCATGCGTTGCTCGACGGACACCTGCATGGCGGCGGGATAGCGGTGGTCGCCACGCATGAAGCATTGCCGCAAGGGGGTGAGACGTTGCGGATGGGGGTGGCATGAGTCTCGACGTGCCGTCCGCGCGTACCCTCTCCCCCGACCCCTCGCCAATGAATGGGCGAGGGGAGCCAACCAACAGCCATGCTGTCCCGCTGGGGGTCTCCCCTCTCCCGCTCGCGGGAGAGGGGCGGGGGAGAGGGCAAGCGCGCTATCCCACCGCCACCGCCTGCGCCGCCCTCCTCCGCCACGACCTCGCCATCGCCTGGCACCAGCGTGGCAACGTGGTCGCCAGCGTGATGTTCTTCGTCATCGCCGCCAGCCTGTTCCCCCTCGCCATCGGCCCGGGCCTGCGCACGCTCGGCAGCCTCGCCCCCGGCATCCTGTGGGTCTGCGCGCTGCTCGCGTCGATGCTGTCGCTGTCGCGCCTCTTCGCGCAGGAGCACGCCGACGGCAGCCTCGACCAGCTCCTGCTGAGTCCGCACCCGCTCGCCCTGCTCGTGCTCGCCAAGGTCGGCGCGCACTGGCTCACCACGGGCCTGCCGCTGATCGTGCTGGCGCCCGCGCTGGCGCTGCAATACGGCCTGCCGCCCGATGACGGCCTGCGCATCGCCGCCTCGCTGCTCGCCGGCACGCCGGTGCTGGGGCTGATCGGCGCGCTCGGCGCGGCGCTGACGCTCGGCACCCGTGGCGGCGCCGTGCTGCTGTGCGTGATCGTGCTGCCGCTGTGCGTGCCGGTGCTCGTGTTCGGCGTGGGCGCCGGGCTGGGCGAGGCGCCGGCATTCCCGCTGCTTGGCGCCTGCCTGGCGCTGGCGCTGTTCCTGTGTCCGCTGGCGACGGCTGCGGCCTTGCGCATCGCGGCGGAGTGAGCGACCGATTGAAAGATAATCCCGCCCCCTCCCGTCGTCCCCGCGAAAGCGGGGACCCAGTGACGTTTCCAGCGCCTGCAAAGACGCTGGCCCCCCGCCTGCGCGGGGGCGACGGTATTTCCTCCCTGCGCCGGAACTGGCTGGCCTACGCCTCCCCGGTCCGCTTCGATCCGCTTGCACGCCGCGTCGCCCCGTGGTGCTTCGCCGCCGCCGCATTGCTGGCGCTCGCCGGGCTCTGGGTCGGCTTCGCCGTCGCCCCTACCGATGCCCAGCAGGGCGAGGTCTACCGCATCATCTTCCTGCACGTGCCGGCGGCGTGGATGTCGATGTTCCTCTACCTGGTGATGGCGGGCTATTGCGCGCTCGCGCTGGTGCTGCGCACGCGGCTGTCGGCGATGATGGCCTCCGCGCTCGCGCCCACCGGCGCGCTCTTCACCGTCATCGCGCTGTGGACCGGCGCGCTGTGGGGCAGGCCGACCTGGGGCACGTGGTGGGTATGGGACGCCCGCCTGACGTCGGAACTGATCCTGCTCTTCCTCTACCTCGGCTTCCTCGCGCTGGAAAACGCCATCGACGAGCCGCGCCGCGCCGAACGCGCCTGCGCCGTGCTGGCGCTGGCGGGCGTGGTAAACATCCCGGTGATCTACTTCTCGGTGCAGTGGTGGAACACGCTGCACCAGGGCGCATCGGTCAGCCTGACCGCCGCCCCGTCGATGGCCGCGGCCATGCTGGCCGGCATGCTGCTGATGACGCTGGCCTGCTGGGCCTACGCCGCCGGCGTGGCGCTGGTGCGCGTGCGCTGCATCCTGCGCGAGCGCGGCATGCTGAATCCATGAGGAAAGACAGGAGAGCCGCCATGAGCTGGTCTCACCACACCCCGTACATCGCCGGCGCGTTCGGCGTCGCCTTCCTGCTGCTCGGTGCCGAGCTGGCGCTGCTGGCGGCCCGCGTGCGGCGCGCCCGCCAGCGCCGATGACGCCTCGCCAGCGCCGCCTCGGCCTGCTGATTGCCGCGCTCGCTTGCGGCGGCGCGGCCGTCGCGTTCACGCTCGACGCCTTCCGCAGCAACCTGGTGTTCTTCTTCAGCCCGAGCCAGGTCGCCGCGCACCAGGCCCCTGCCGCCCGCGCCTTCCGCCTGGGCGGACTGGTCGCGCCCGGCTCCGTGCAGCGCGAGGGCGACGGCATGACCGTGCGCTTCGTGGTCACCGATACCGCGCAGACCGTGACCGTGCGCTATCGCGGCCTGCTGCCCGACCTCTTCCGCGAAGGCAAGGGCGTGGTGGCGCGCGGGGAGCTTGGCCCGGACGGCACCTTCGTGGCGAGCGAAGTGCTGGCCAAGCATGACGAGAACTACATGCCGCCCGAGGCGGCGGACGCGCTCAGGCAGGCGCAACAGGTGAACCGGCAGATGGCGGGGGCACGATGATCGCCGAACTCGGCCACTTCGCACTCATCCTCGCCCTGCTGGTATCGGTGGTGCAGGCCGTGTCATCGCTGGCCGGCGCGGCTCGGGGCAGTCGCGCATGGATGGCAGTGGCACGGCCGGCCGCGCGCGTGCAGTGCGCGCTGGTGGCGCTGGCCTTCGGCACGCTGGTGTGGTGCTTCGCCACCAACGATTTCTCGGTACGCTACGTCGCCGCCAATTCGAACAGCGCGCTGCCGATGGTGTACCGGCTCGCCGCGGTGTGGGGTGGGCACGAGGGGTCGATGCTGCTGTGGACGCTGATGCTCGGCGTGTGGTCGTGCGCCGTGTCGGTGGCCAGCCGCCAGTTGCCCGAGGCGATGGTGGCGCGCGTGCTCGGCGTGATGGGACTCATCGCCACCGGCTTCCTGCTGTTCCTGCTGTTCGCCTCCAATCCGTTCACGCGCCTGCTGCCGCCCGCAATGGAGGGGCGCGACCTCAACCCGCTGCTGCAGGACCCCGGCATGGTGTTCCACCCGCCCATGCTCTACATGGGCTACGTGGGCTTCTCGGTCAGCTTCGCCTTCGCCGTGGCCGCGCTGCTGGCCGGCCGGCTCGACGCCGCCTGGGCGCGCTGGTCCCGCCCCTGGACCACCGTGGCGTGGGCCTGCCTGACGGTCGGCATCATGCTCGGCAGCGCGTGGGCGTACTACGAACTGGGTTGGGGCGGCTGGTGGTTCTGGGACCCGGTCGAGAACGCCTCCTTCATGCCGTGGCTGGCCGGCACCGCGCTGATCCACTCGCTCGCCGTCACCGAGAAGCGCGGCGCGTTCCGCGCATGGACCGCGCTGCTCGCCATCTTCACCTTCTCGCTGAGCCTGCTGGGCACGTTCCTCGTGCGCTCTGGCGTGCTGACGTCGGTCCATGCCTTCGCCGTCGATCCGCTGCGCGGCATCTTCATCCTCACGCTGCTCGGCGTGGTGACGGGCGGCGCGCTGGCGCTGTTCGCATGGCGCGCGCCGCGGCTGTCGCAACGTACCGCCGTGGCGCTCTGGTCGCGCGAGTCATTCCTGCTCGCCAACAATGTGCTGCTGGCCGTGGCGGCGGCCACGGTACTGCTCGGCACGCTCTATCCGCTGCTGCTGGACGTGCTGGACCTCGGCAAGCTTTCCGTGGGTCCGGCCTATTTCGAGCAGGTCTTCGTGCCGCTGATGGCGCCCGCCGTGCTGCTGATGGGCGCCGCGCCGCTGGCGCGCTGGCGGCACGGCGACTTTCCCGACCTGAACACACGCCTGCGCTGGGCCGCGCTCGCGAGCCTCGTCATCGCCCTCGCGCTGCTCGCCGTGCTGCGCAACGCCTCCGCCCTCACCGGGCTCGGCCTGCTGCTGGCGGTATGGTGCGCAGCGAGCGCGGTGGTGAGCCTCGCCACGCGGCTGCGCCACGAGGGGCGGCGGCTGTCGGCCCTGCGCCAGTTGCCGGCCAGCTACTACGGCATGCTGCTGGCGCATGCGGGACTGGGCGTCTTCATCTTCGGCGTGACGATGGTGCGCAGCGGCGAAACGCTGCGGGAACTGCCGATGCGCGCGGGCGACAGCGTCAGCCTCGCCGGGTACGATTTCCGCTTCGACGGCGTGGCACCCGCCACCGGCCCGAACTATGACGCGCTGCGTGGCACGCTGACGGTGTCGCGGCATGGCCGGACCATCGCCACCCTCGCCCCGGAACGCCGCATCTACCGCGCCGGCGGCATGCCCACCACCGAGGCCGCCATCGACAGCGGCCTCGCGCGCGACCTCTACGCCGCGCTCGGCGAGGCCGTGGACAACCAGCGCTGGGCCGTGCGCCTGCACGTCAAGCCCTTCGTCGACTGGATCTGGGGCGGCTGTGCGCTGATGGCGCTGGGCGGCATGCTGGCGGTATGCGACCGCCGCTATCGCCTGCGCCGGACCAGCGCGAGCCAGTCGCCAGCCATCGCCGAGCCGCCGGTCACGCAGCCGGTCACGCAGCCGGCGGTGGCCCAGCCGCTGACCCGCACCGAGCCCCAGCCATGACGCGCTACCTGCTGCCGCTGGCCGCCTTCATCGCGCTCGCCGTCGCCTTGGCCGCCGGCCTGCGGCACGATCCGCGCGAGCTGCCGTCGCCGCTGGTCGGCAAGCCCGCGCCGGCCTTCGTCCTGCCCGTGCTGGATACCGGCGCGGCTGCCGCCGGACCCGTCACCCCGCAGGACCTGCGCGGCAAGGTCTGGATGCTCAACGTCTGGGCTTCGTGGTGCACCGCCTGCCGCGCCGAGCACACCGTGCTGGAAGACTTCGCCGCGCGCACGCCGGTGCCGCTCTACGGCCTGAACTACAAGGACGACCCGAAGGCCGCGCGCGCGTGGCTGCGGGAGATGGGCAACCCGTACGCGGCATCGCTGGTCGATGCCGACGGGCGGGTGGGCATCGACTACGGCGTGTACGGCGTGCCCGAGACCTTCGTCATCGACCGCGCGGGCGTGGTGCGCTACCGGCAGGTCGGCCCGATCACGCCCGAGGTGCTGGAGCGCAAGCTGCTGCCGCTGCTGCGCCAACTGGAGGCCGACGGCCGTGCGTAGCCTGGCCGCCCTCCTCCTTGCCTTCGCGGCGTGGGCCTACGCGGCGCCGCCCGATGCCGACCTCGACGCCCGCACCCAGGCGCTGGCCAGCGAACTGCGCTGCGTGGTCTGCCAGAACCAGACCCTGGCCGACTCCAACGCCGACCTCGCCGCCGACCTGCGCCGCCAGATCCGCGAGCAACTGCGCAACGGCGCCAGCGAGGACGAGGTCAAGGCATGGCTGGTGCAGCGCTATGGCGACTTCGTGCTGTATCGCCCACCGCTGCGGCCCCTCACGTGGCTGCTGTGGTTCGGGCCGGCGCTGGGGCTGGTGATCGTCGCGCTCGTGCTGGTCCGTCGCCTGAGGCGTGCGCCAACGCCGGTACCGCTCGACGACGCGGCCCGCGAACGGCTGGTGCAGCTGGTCGCGCAGGACAGTGAACGGGAGGCCCGGCCATGACCACGTTCTGGCTGCTTGCTGCCGCGCTCACGACGGTCGTCATGGCATGCCTGCTGGCGCCGCTGCTGCGCCGTCCCCGAAACGAAGGCTTGTATGGCGAGACGCGCGTTGCGCTGTATCGCACGCAGTTACGCGAACTCGATGCCGACCTGCGCGGGGGCATCGTCACGCCCGACCGCCACGCCGAGGCCCGCGACGAACTCGGCCGCCGCCTGCTGGACGACACCTCGCAACCCGACACGCCCGCGCACGCCACCCGGCCGTCGCCCCTTCTCGCCACCCTGCTGCTCGCCGCACTGCCGGGCGCCGCCATCGCCCTCTACCTCCACCTCGGCAACCCGCTCGCGCTGTGGGAACCCGGCGACGACGGACGTGCCCCGGCCATCGCCGACGACGGCCACGACCTCACCCAGGCCCGCATCGAAGGCATGGTCAACCGCCTCGCCCAACGCCTGCGCCGCCAGCCCGACGACGCCGAGGGCTGGACCATGCTCGCCCGCTCCTACACCGCGCTCGACCGGCCCGACGACGCGGCCGCCGCCTGGGCCAGGGCCGTCGCCCTCGTCCCCGATGCCGCCCCGCTGCGCGCCGACTACGCCGACGCGCTCGCCACCGTCAACGGCGGCCGGCTGGCGGGTGCCCCGGCCGAGCAGATCGCGAAAGCGCTGGCGCTCGATCCTGACGATCCGAAATCGCTCGCGCTGTCTGCGAGCGCGGACATCGAGCGTGGCGACCTGAAGGGGGCGATTGGAGAATGGGAGCATCTGCTGAAGGTTCTGCCGCCGGACTCGCAGACGGCGGGGCGCGTGGCGGCAAGCCTGGCGTCGGCGCGGCGGGGGTTGGCGGCGATGGAGGGGGGGCAAGACCACGGCGGCACGGCCAGAGACGCCGGGAAGATAGCGCCGCATTAGAACCGCTCACAGAATGAGAAGACCCGGCTGATTTCTCCCCTCTCCCATTGGGAGAGGGGCGGGGGGTGAGGGGCGGCGCCACGTCGCGCGATATCCGTGACACAACCGCCTGCCCTCACCCCCAACCCCTCTCCCGCAAGCGGGAGAGGGGAGCAAACCGCTGGTCGCTTTGTCAGCGCCTCCTATTAGCCACCAGGACTTAATCACCGACTGTTTGGCCGTACCCTCCCCTTGGAGCGGCGCCTCGCCATGGCGGCAAGCCGCGGGAAGAGCTGGCGTAGCCAGCTCCGTCGGCCCACTGTCTGAGCCCCGTTCAGGGGCGAGTTTGGGCCGACTGCCGCGGATTGTCGTCATGGCGAGGGGGTGTCGCCGATCTTGGGGTCGCCTTCTCTTGGTTACTTCTCTTGGCGAGACAAGAGAAGTGACTCGGCTCCCCCGCAGGGGGAGTCGAAACAGGCGGCGCCCCAAGCCACCACAAGCAAGAGCCACGAAGCCCAACGCCCAATCGCCACCGACTACACTGCCCAATACAACCGCCGCCCCCACCCCCACCATCGACCAGCACCCCTCCACCACCATCCCCGCCCGCCTCGACCGCCTCCCCTGGTCGCGCTGGCACTGGCGCGTCACCATCGCGCTGGGCGTGGCGTGGGTGCTCGACGGGCTCGAAGTCACCCTCGTCGGCTCCGTCGGCGCCGTGCTCGAGCGGCCCGATACGCTGGGACTGACCGCCACGCAGGTCGGCTGGACCGGGTCGCTCTACATCGGCGGCGCCGTCATTGGCGCGCTGGCCTTCGGGCGCATGGCCGACCACCTCGGCCGCAAGCGGCTTTTCCTCGCCACGCTGCTGATCTATATGGCAGCCACGCTCGCCACGGCGTTCGCGCCGGGATTCGGGCTGTTCGCGCTGTGTCGCTTCGTGACGGGGCTGGGAATCGGCGGCGAGTATGCGGCGATCAATTCGGCCATCGACGAACTGATTCCGGCGCGCGTGCGGGGCCGGGTCAACCTGGGGATCAACGGCAGCTTCTGGCTCGGCGCCGCACTGGGAGCCGGGCTGAGCCTGCTGCTGCTCGACCCGCGCGTGCTCGGGCCGGTGTGGGGCTGGCGCGCGTGCTTCGCGCTCGGCGCGCTGCTGGCGGGGGCGATCGTGCTGGTGCGGCGCCACGTGCCCGAGAGTCCGCGCTGGCTGGCCGCGCACGGCAAGCACGCCGAGGCGCTGGCCGTGGTGGCGGCCATCGAAGCCGAGGTCGCTGCCACGCAGGGCCCCCTGCCGCAGCCGGCGCCAAGCTGCCATGCGCGCGCGGGCCGCGCGCCCCCGCTGCGTGTGGCGATACGGCTGCTGGTGCGCCGCTACCGCCGGCGCAGCGTGGTCACGCTGGCGCTGATGGTGTCGCAGGCGTTCTTCTACAACGCCATTTTCTTCACCTACGCGCTGGTGCTGACGCGCTTCCATGGCGTGCCGGAAGGCCGCGTCGCGCTCTATATCTTCCCGTTCGCCATCGGCAACGCCGCCGGCCCGCTGGTGCTCGGCCCGCTGTTCGACCACGTGGGCCGCCGCCGCATGATCGCGCTGACCTACGTACTGGCAGGCATCGGGCTGGCGCTGACCGGCTGGGCCTTCATGCAGGGCTGGCTCGACGCGCGCAGCCAGGCGCTGTGCTGGTCGGTGGTGTTCTTCCTCGCCTCGGCGGCGGCCAGTTCGGCCTACCTGACGGCGAGCGAGGTCTTCCCGCTGGAGATGCGCGCGCTCGCCATTTCCATCTTCTACGCGGCGGGCACGGCCACGGGAGGCTTCATCGCCCCGGTGCTGTTCGGCGCGCTGATCGAGACCGGCAGCCGGGGGGCCGTGGCGGCCGGCTATGCCTTCGGCGCGGTGCTGGTGATCGTGGCGGGGCTGCTGGCGCTGCGATTCGGGGTCGATGCCGAGCGGCGGACGCTGGAGGACGTGGCCCAGCCGCTCGGGGACCGGTAGCGCTGTCTCGCGGCTGCCACGGTCCGGCGCCCCGATCCGAAGACTAGTCCACTGCGTCATTCGAAAGGCACCCCCGTTCGACTTCGCCTCAAGGCCGCATGCGTCGTTGCAAATGCTCGCAATAGCTGGCTATTGCTGCGCTTTGCGCCTAGCCTGCGACCTCGATGCGCAGCCGCCCAGGTGCGCTTTCTCTGACGCAGTGGACTAGCGTGCTCATCCATATGGCAGCGGCGCCTCATCCCGTTGTGGTCCTGTCTCATCCAACTCCCATCCTTCTGGCGCCAGGTGCCGCCGGGCCGGCAAGAGCCCGATGCCCGATATGGCCGCTATCGCACAGCAATCCCCTGCGGGCCGGGAACTTCGTTGCGGCAGCCGCAATGGACCAGTCGATTTGAGATGACTGCCTGTGCGGTCATCCATCACAGGACCTAGCCGTTCGTGGGGATGCTGCTTCCCCGGCGCGGTCCCTATAGTCGGACCCAGCAGCATGCCGAACGGCCATCCCGCAGCGCAGCGGAGACGGCCGGCCCGGAAAGGGCCCGGCATAGCCGTGATAGCGCGTCCGGGGAAGTCATCGGGTGGAGGGGTCTGCCGTTTGTCAGCGTGGCACCCTGGGCGCGCCGTTGTCGCACAGACATCAAACCCAGGGGAAAAAACATGAAACGGGTCCTGACGAGCGCAGTAAAGCTCACCGCCGTCGCCTTGACGTCCATGACGGCCATGACGTCCCAGGTCGCAAACGCCTATGACGGCATTCTCGAAATCAAGGGGACGATCCTGCCGCAGACGTGCGCGGTGGTGGGCAGCAGTCTCAAGTACACGCTGCCGACGGCCGTGGCCGGGTCGCTGTCCGCCGCGCCAGGCGCCGCCGTGCCGATCGACATCCGCCTGCGGAACTGCCCGAACAACGTCAGCAACAAGCACGAGACCACGGCCTTCCGCGTGAAGACGGTGTTTACCAACGACGCCAATTCGATCGATGCCGACACCGGCCTGCTGCTGACGCACCCGGCCTCCGGCGGCGCGTACGACATCTTCTACCCGCGCATCGAGATCCTGAACCACGACACCGGCGCCCGCATCGACCTGCGCACCAACTCCAACCTGCCGACCGCGCTGCTGGCCCAGAAGCCCGACAGCTCCGACATCGTGCTGAGCTACTACGCGCGGTTCTGGGGCGGTCCCGGCGTGACGGTGCAGCCGCTGGGCGACGTGGCGACCTCGCTGACGTTCACCATCGCCTACGAGTAGTTCCCTTCGCAGGTTCCCGGAAGTCCCGGAATCCCCGGAACCCCCGCCCCCTTGGAAGACGAGGGGAGCGGCGGCGCGGCCTGCCCGCGCGCCGCGCCCCGCATCCAACCAGCCCAGCACGATGACCCTGCGCGCCTATCCACGCCTGCTGACCGCCGCCCTGCTCGCCACATCCCTGCTCGCCGCCGTCTGCTCGACCGCCCACGCGGGCATCGTCATCGTCGGCACGCGCGTGATCTATCGCGGCAGCGAGCCTGAGACCGTCGTCAAGCTCAACAACCAGGGCGACATGCCCGGACTCGCGCAGGTCTGGCTCGACCGGGGCGACCCAAACGCGCCGCCGGCTACCGTGGACGTGCCCTTCACCGTGATGCCGCCGGTCTCGCGCATCGATCCCGGCAAGGCGCAGACGCTGCGCATCCTGTACACCGGCGAGACGCTGCCCACGGACAAGGAGTCGGTGTTCTGGCTCAACGTGCTCGAAGTGCCGCCGAAAGCGGCCCGCAAGCCCGGAGAAGAGAACGCGCTGACGCTCGCCTTCCGCACGCGCATCAAGCTGTTCTATCGCCCCGTCTCGCTGCAGGGCGACCCCGCGCAGGCGCCGTCGCAGCTCTCCTGGCGTCTCGTGCAGGCCGGCAGCCAGCCCGTGCTGGAAGTCAGCAATCCCACGCCGTACCACGTGACCATCGCCGAGCTTGTATTGCGGACGGGGGACAGGCAGTCGCGGTTCGACGCAGGCGAGATGGTGCCTCCCGGCGAATCGCGCCGCCTTTCGCTGAAGGGCGAGGCGGGCGGTTCTGGCGGCACGGGTGGCACTGGCGGCGCGGCCGTCGAGTACCACGTCGTCAATGACTTTGGCGCGCGGGTGACGCTGCAGGGCAAGCTCCAGCCTGCCCTGACGGCGTCGCGCTGAGGCGTTGCGAATCAAGGGAAGCGGCATGCGAAGCCGCCCGCGACATCCACGGCCGCTGCGCCTGAACCTGCTCGGCGCCATCGTCATCGCCATGCTGGCCGGCCCGGGCGCGTGGGCGAAGGACGCGGCCGGCGTGCCCGAAGTCGAATTCAACGACGAATTCCTGCGCCACTTCGGCGGCAAGTCCGTCGACATCAGCCGTTTCAACCGCGGCAACGTGGTGCCCCCCGGCATCTACCGCGCCGGGATCTACGTCAACGGCGTGCCGCTTGGCACCGGCGAAGTGCCCATGCGCCAGGCCGGCGACAGCCCGCACGACGTGCAGCCCTGCTTCGACCTCAGCCTGATCGAGCGCCTTGGCGTGGACATCACCCGCCTGTCACCCGAAGCCACGGCCCGGCTGCAGGCCGGCGCGGGCGCCTGTGCCCGCCTGCCCGATCTTGTGCCCGACGCCACCGCCAGCTTCGACGCCGGCGAACTGCGGCTCGACACCAGCATCCCGCAGATCATGCTCACGCGCCGCGCGCGCGGCTACGTGGACCCGCGCTACTGGGACGAAGGCGTGACCGCCGCGCGCCTGCAGTACACCGGCAGCCTCTATCACTCCGACTCGCTGGGCACGTCGTCCACGCAGGGCTACGTGGGGCTGAACGCCGGACTCAACATCGACGCCTGGCGGCTGCGCCATGTCGGCAACCTCAGCTATGCCGCGCCGAACGGCACGCACTACCAGAGCGTGCAGACCAACCTCCAGCGCACCATCGTGCCGTGGCGCAGCCAACTCGTGCTGGGCGACGGCTTCACCGACGGCGCGCTGTTCGACAGCTTCGGCTTCCGCGGCGCGCAGATCGCCAGCGACGATCGCATGCTGCCGGAGTCGCAGCGCGGCTACGCGCCCACGGTGCGCGGCATCGCCAACAGCAACGCGCGGGTGCAGATCCGGCAGAACGGCAACATCCTCTACGAGACCAACGTCGCGGCCGGCGCCTTCGAGATCAACGACATCTACCCGACCGGCTACGGCGGCGACCTCGAGATCGTCGTGACCGAGGCCGACGGCACCGTGCGCGTCACGCGCCTGCCCTTCGCCTCGGCCGTGCTGGCGCTGCGTCCCGGCGTGACGCGCTTCAGCGTCACGGCGGGCCAGTTCCGCAACCCCGGCCTGCAGGACAACCCGATGCTCGTGCAGGCCACCGCGCAGCACGGCTTCTCCAACCTGTTCACCGGCTACGGCGGCGTGATCGGCGCCGAGCACTACGCGGCGGGGCTGGCCGGCGTGGCGCTGAATACCGACTACGGCGCCTTCGGCACCGACGTCACCGTCGCGCGCGCCAGCATGCCGAACCGGCCCAGCCAGCACGGCGAGAGCGTGCGGGTGAGCTACACCAAGCTGATCGCGCCCACCAGCACCAACCTCGCCATTGCCGCCTACCGCTACTCGAGCAGCGGCTATCTCAGCCTGCCCGACGCCGTGACCGCGCGCAGCTTCGCGCTCGACAACCCTGGCGCGGGCCCGCTCCCCTCGCAACGCGGGCGCTTCCAGGTCAGCGTCAACCAGATGCTGCCGCAGGGCTACGGCCTGCTCTATCTCGCCGGCTCGACGCAGACCTACTGGAATCGCACCGGCTCCGACACCCAGTACCAGGCCGGCTACAGCAACAGCTTCCGGCAGGTCGGCTACGGCGTGACCGCGTCGCGCCAGTTCAACGCCACGGCGGGCAACTGGGAGAACCGCTTCATGGTGACCTTCTCGGTGCCGCTCGGCTCGGGCCGCCACGCCCCGTTCGCCACCACCAGCCTGCAGGCCGACTCGCGCGGCGGCACCGGCCTGCAGGAGTCCGTCAACGGCACGCTCGGCGACGACAACGCCTTCAGCTACGGCCTCACGGCCAGCCACCTGAGCGGCGGCGACAACAGCACCGACAACAGCGTGGGTGCCAACGCCAGCTATGTCACGCCGGTGGCCACCGTCAGCGCCAACGCCAGCACGGGCAACCGCTTCAGCCAGGCGGGCGCCGACATCACGGGCGGTATCGTGGCGTGGTCGGGCGGCGTGGCCTTCTCGCCCTACATGGCCGAGACCGTCGGCGTGGTGGAAGCCGCCGACGCGGCGGGTGCGCGCGTGCTGACCGGCGCCGGCGTGCGTGTGGACCCCTGGGGCCACGCCGTGGTGGGCAGCATGACGCCGTTCGCGCGCAACGACGTGGAGATCGACCCCACCGGCCTGCCGCTGAGCGTCAGCCTGCGCTCCACCGTGCAGACCCTCGCCCCCACCGCCGGGGCCGTGGTGAAGGTGCGCTTCGAGACCGAGAACGCCGGCCGCGCCGCCGTGCTGCGCGTGACCACCGCCGATGGCGCGCCGCTGCCCTTCGGCGCCGAGGTGTTCGATGCCGCCGGCAACAACGTGGGCACGGTGGCCCAGGGCGGACGCATCATCCTGCGCGCGCTGAAGCAGGATGCCGGCGAACTGGTCGTGCGCTGGGGCGACACGGCGGACCGGCAATGCGCGCTGTCGTATGCGCTGCCGCCCCCGGCGCCGGGCGTGACCATCGCCACCGCGCAAGCCGCCTGCCGGGCCGGGACCCCCGGCCTGCGCGTGACGCAGCCCCCGGCGCGGCCGGCCGAATCCGCCGATGCGGCCCGGACGGCGCCCTTGAAGGAACACTCGTGATGCGAGCCAGCCCCCTCCACGCCATGCGCCGCGCCCTGCATCACGTCCTCCGCGCTGCGACCGGTTGCCTGGCGCTGTGGCTCCTCACCGCCGCCGCGCCGGCCTGGGCCTACTGCACCGGCTCGACCGCCACCAGCGGCTATGCGCCCGCGACGGTCAACACCAACGCCAGCCAGGGCGTGGGCAGCGTGGTGGCGCGCATGCACGTCGTCGTCAGCGTGAACTGCACGAAGGACGGCCTGTCCGGCAACAAGAACCGCACCTCGTGGCTGCCCACGTTCACGCCCGTCACGCCGGCCAGCGGCACCACCACCTTCGCCACCTCCATGCCCGGCCTGGGCTTCCGACTCACCCTGAACGGCGCCCAGCTCACCCCGAACGGCCAGCGCCTGAACGGCGGCGGGTACTTCGGCACGCGCGCCGCCGAGTCGTGCGCCAATGCGCAGGGCGTGCCGGCCGACTTCTCGGGCAGCTTCGCCTTCGACGTGGAACTGGTGCAGACCTCCGCCACGCCGCTGCAGCCCGGCACGTTCTCCGACGGCCTGCTGAGCTTCGGCTACGAGAGCGAGCACAGCGGGAGCGCGCGCTGCGAGTCGGTGCAGAAGCCCGACAACGCGCAGTTCGGCCGCGCCGGCGGGCAGTCGCTCGCCTTCGTGCCGCCGAGCTGCAAGCTGACGGCGGCCACGGCCAACCAGGTCGTCACGCTGCCGACCATCCTGCAGAAGGACCTGCCCGCGGTGGGCAGCACGGCCGGCCAGACGCCGTTCAGCTTCATGCTGGAGAACTGCTCGCCCAACACGGGCGTGTCGATGCAGCTCAGCGGCCCGGCCACTTCCGCCGCCGGCACCGCCATCCTCGACAACCGCGACGGCAGCGCCGTCGGCGTGGGCGTGAAGCTGCTGTGGAACGGCCAGCCGGCGCTCAACACCACGCTCGCGCTCGGCAGCGTCGGCAGCAGCGCCACCATGACCGTGCCGATGACCGCCAGCTACTACCGCACCGGCGCCGTCAGCGGCGGGACGGTGGCCACGCAGGCGGTCATCACCATGACCTACCAATAGCAAGCGAGTCGCAGCGACCACCGGCTCCCGCGAACTGTACTGGGCCCGCCACACCGCACCGTCACTGGCAAGGCGCGCCCAACCGGTTCACCATGCGCGTTTGCGCCCCGGCTCCGGGGCAGCGCACGCGGGAAGCAAAATTGGGCAGTCCGACCGATACACACGACAAGCACGACAAGCACGGGAAGCACGCCACCACCATCGCCGTCCTCGCGCTCACCGGCTCGATGGCGTCGCTCTGCATCGGCACCTCCTACGCCAAGCACCTGTTCGCCGCCCTCGGCGCGCAGGGCACCACGGCGCTGCGGGTGACCTTCGCCGCCATCATCCTGCTGGCCGTCTGGCGCCCGTGGCGCATTCCGCTGACGCGCGCCAACGCGATTGCCATCGCGCGCTACGGCGCGGCGCTGGGGGCCACCAACCTGCTGTTCTACATGTCGCTGCGCTCGATCCCGCTCGGGCTGGCCATCGCCATCGAGTTCACCGGTCCGCTGGCGGTGGCGGTGCTGTCCTCGCGCCGCGCGCTGGACTTCCTCTGGATCGGCTTTGCCGTGACCGGGCTGCTGTTGCTGCTGCCGCTGGGCGAAGCGGCGACCACCGCGCTCGACCCGGTGGGCATCGGCTTTGCGCTCGCGGCGGGGGTCGGCTGGGCGCTCTACATCATCTTCGGCCAGAAGGCCGGCAATGCGCATGGCGGCCAGGCCACCTCGCTGGGGATGACGATGGCGGCGCTGGTGGTGCTGCCCTTCGGCGTCAGCCACGCGGGCGCCGGGATGCTCGATCCCTCGCTGCTGGTCGGCGGGCTGGCGGTGGCCGTGCTGTCGAGCGCGCTCCCCTACTCGCTCGAAATGGTGGCCCTGAAGCGCCTCCCGCGCCGCACGTTCGGCATCCTGCTGAGCCTGGAACCGGCCATGGGCGCGCTGGCCGGGCTGGCGATCCTGGACGAGCAACTGGCCCCGATCCAGTGGCTGGCGATCTGCAGCATCATCGTGGCCTCGATCGGCTGCACCGCCACCGCGCGGCGCAAGGAAGCCTGATCCGCCACTTGGGGCGTGCGCGAGGCGCCGCACGTTTCCCGACGCATGGTTTGACTTTGGCCTGCCCGGATACCAAGATGGATTGGAATCCAGCAGCCGAACGCTGGCGGTAGTCTGGAGTATCAGCCGGACGACATGCGTCCGGCTGCGCTGCGGGCGACGCCAGCCCCAAGGACGTCGCCATGGAAGCCGAACCGCTCGTCACGCAGCCCAAGGACACAGCACCGCGGCAGGAGAAATTCTGGCCGTATGGCTGGTGGAAGCTGATGGAGATCCGCATCGGCATCTTCCCGCTGCCGATCTACATCCTGGCCGCCGCGCTGCTGGCGGTGCTGGTCTCCATCCACAAGCTTGCCAACGAAATCTCGCTGGTGATCGTCACCTTTGCCTTCTTCGGCTTCACGCTGGCGGAGATCGGCAAGCGCATCCCCATCATCCGTGCCATCGGCGCGGCGGCCATCTTCGCGACCTTCGTGCCATCGGCGCTGGTGTACTACAAGCTCCTGCCGGAACAACTGGTCAAGGTCACGGTGGACTTCACCAAGGCCACCAACTTCCTCTACCTCTTCATCGCCTGCATCATCGTCGGCAGCATTCTCGGCATGGACCGCCACGTGCTGATCAAGGGCTTCCTGAAGATCTTCGTGCCACTCGCAATCGGCTCCATCACGGCAGGCGCGGTGGGGACGCTGGTCGGCACCGCGCTCGGCCTCGGCGCCTCGCATACCTTCTTCTATATCGTCGTGCCGATCATGGCCGGCGGCGTCGGCGAGGGGGCGATCCCGCTCTCCATCGGCTACGGCGAGATCCTGCACCAGGACCAGGGCATGCTGTTCGCCACGGTGCTGCCGCCGGTGATGCTGGGCAGCCTGACCGCGATCATCCTGTCGGGCGCGCTGAACTATGTCGGCAAGCGCTACCCGGCCTACACCGGCGAGGGCCGGCTGCAGCCGGGCGAGCACGACGAGCTCGACACGAACCAGAAGGAGATCACCGGTCACGTGGACATCGACCACATCGCCGCCGCGGGCGTGACGGCGCTGACGCTGTACGTGGTCGGGATCATGTGCCACCGCCTCTTCGGCCTGCCGGCGCCGGTGGCGATGCTCTTCATCGCGGTCCTGCTCAAGCTGACGCAGGCGGTGTCGCCGCCGCTGCAGGAAGGCGCCTTCGTGGTCTACAAGTTCTTCTCGACGGCGGTCACGTATCCGCTGCTGTTCGCCATCGGCGTCTCGCTGACGCCGTGGGACAAGCTGATCGCCGCCTTCAACGTGCCGACCGTCATCACCATCGTCGCCACCGTCGTGACGCTGATGGGGACCGGCGCACTGGTGGGCGTCTGGCTGAAGATGTACCCGATCGACACCGCCATCGTGAACGCCTGCCACAGCGGCCAGGGCGGCACCGGCGATGTCGCCATCCTGACAGCGGCCAACCGCATGACGCTGATGCCGTTCGCGCAGATCGCCACGCGCATCGGCGGCGCGGTCACGGTGACGGTGGTGCTGATCGTGCTTTCACGGATGCAGTAGGCCGGTAGGCGGGGGGCTGCGCCGGCTCAGCGCGCGCTGCAGTCGAACGAATACTCGCCCAGCACCTTGCCCTCATAGCGGATGGTGAGGGCCACCTCGCAATGCCCGCCGCGCACCGGCACCACGCTCACGTCGGCGAGCCGGGTGCGCTGGCCTGCCGCGACCGTCACCATATTGCTCTGCGAGATGCGCGACACGCTGCCGCGCCCCGCGTTGAGCAGGCGCAGGTCGTACTGGAGCACCACGTCGCGCGCCGTCATCACGTAGGGAATCACCGCGGTCTGCGCGGCCTCGGCGTGCGTCTCGAACCAGGCTTGCAGGTTGATGTCTGCCGGCATCGGTCGGGCTCCCCGGACTACAACGCAGCGGGCAGCGCGGCATGGCTGCGCCGCCATGCGGCCGGCGGCGTGCCGTACTCGCGCCGGAACGCCCGGCTGAAGGCCGTATCCGTCTGGTAGCCGACGTCCTCGGCGATCCGCGCCAGCGGCGCGTTGCTGTGGCACAGCAGGTTGGCCGCCAGCATCATGCGCCATTGCGTCAGGTACTGCATCGGCGAACTGCCCACCAGTAGCTGGAAGCGCTCGGCCAGCACCGAGCGCGAGGTGCCGGCCTCGCGCGCCAGCGTCTCCAGCGTCCACGCATGCGCCGGGCGCTTGTGCAGGGCGTTGAGCGCGGTGCCGACGATGCGGTCGTTCAGCGCCGCCAGCCAGCCGGTGCGATCCGGGGGCTGGGCATGCATGTAGAGCCGCAGCACCTCGATGAACAGCACCTCGGCCAGCTTGGCGAGCACCCCCGCGCCGCCCGGACGCGGCGAACGCGCCTCGCCCAGCGCGTAGCGCACCGACGACTCCAGCCACGACCCCGCCTCCGAGCCGCGCACATTCACGCGCACCAGCGGCGGCAGGCCGGTCAGCAGGAGCTTGGCGAGCCGGTCGTCGCAGGCCAGGTAGCCGCACACCAGCCGCGTCACCGGCCCGCCGCCGCCGTACTGCAACTGGCGCGGGCGGCGCGACAGCACCACGTCGAGCCGAGCCCCCGTGGCCGGCGGTACGCCCGGCTGCGAGGCCATGCGATGGGCGTGGCCCTGCGGGAAGACCACGGCGTCGCCGGCCGTGAGCTGCGTCACCGGCTCGCCCTCGATCTCCACATAGCACTCGCCCTCGGTAATCAGGTGGAAGATCACCACGCGCTCGGCGCCGGGCTCCAGCAGCGGCGCGGCGGCGTCGGCGCGGGGCGACTGGTAGCACCACGGCGCGGTGAAGCGGCCGTTGATGAAGATGGCGCCGACCAGGCGCACCACGCGGAGGGTTTCGGAGAGCGCGTCCATCTGCCAGACCTAGCTCGACCACACCTCGACGCGCAGCGTCACCGGCGCCGGCTCGCGCATCGCACTCGCCACCGGCGAGCAGCGGCAGGCCGCCTCGACCAGTGCATGCAGCCGTTCGGCACTCTCCCGGGGCGCGCTGATGCGCACCGCCAGTTCGTAGCCGAGCGGGCCGGCGCTGACGGTGCGTCCCTCGGCGTCGGGCAGGCCGAGCACGCCGCGCGCGTCGGAGCGGCTGCTCGCGTGAACCTCCAGCCCCGCCAGTTCGATGCCGTCCTGCGCGGCCTGCATGGCGATGCGCGTGGTGGCGCAGGCCGCCAGCGCCGCGCGGCTGAGCCAGCCGGGGGAGACGGCGGTATTGGTGCCGCCGAGTTCGGAGGGAATGTCGGTGTCGATCCGTGTGCCGTCGGCGTGACGCGTGACCACCCGCGTGCCGCCCTCCCAGCGCGCGGTGGCCGGCGCGTCGTCGTGCATCCCCATGTCGGGGTGGCGTTCGAGGAGGGTCTGTAGCCGGTGCAGTGCGGCTGCGGTCTCTTGTGTGCCCATGGCTGGCCTCCGGTGACTGCATTGCACTGATTGTAGGAGCCATCAGGCAGGCGAACGGACTCGCGCGGGACGATCGGACAGGGAATGGCGACGCTCGGGCAGGACGGGCCCCCGCCGCCCCGGCAAAGTGTGCGACACCGGCACCTCCCCTCTCTATCGAATGAATACATGCCGGCCTCCCGGAGACGACAGACCATGAACGCACCCATCCACAACCCGCCCGCCGACGCCGCCCAGCTCGCCGCCATCAAGACCCGCCAGCAGGCCGCCTGGTCCAGCGGCGACTACGCCGTGGTGGGCACCACCCTGCAGCTGGTGGGCGAGCTGCTGGCCGAAGCCTGCGACCTGCGCTATGACGAAGCCGTGCTCGACGTGGCCGCCGGCAACGGCAACGCCACGCTGGCCGCCGCCCGGCGCGGCTGCAAGGTGACGTCCACCGACTACGTCGGCGCCCTGCTCGACCGTGGCGCCGAGCGTGCCCGCGCCGAGGGCCTGCAGGTCGACTTCCAGGTGGCCGACGTCGAGGCGCTGCCCTTCCCCGACGCCAGCTTCGACGCGGTGCTGTCCACCTTCGGCGTGATGTTCGCCCCCGACCACGCGAAGTCGGCTGCCGAGATGGCGCGCGTGTGCCGCCCCGGCGGGCGCATCGGCATGGCCAACTGGACGCCCGAGGGCTTCGTCGGCCAGATGTTCAAGACGCTGGGCTGGCACGTGCCGCCGCCGGCCGGCGTGCAGCCGCCGTCGCGCTGGGGCGTGAAGGCCCATCTGGAAAGCCTGTTCGGCGACAAGGCCGCCGCCATCGACGTGACGCCGCGCCTGTTCAACTTCCGCTACCGCTCGGCGGCGCACTTCATCGACGTGTTCCGCACGTGGTACGGGCCGGTCCACAAGGCCTTCGCGGCGCTGAGTCCGGAAGCCGCGAAGGCGCTGGAAGGCGACCTGACGGAACTGCTCAACGGCATGAACGTGGCGGCGACCGGATCGCTGGTGGTGCCGAGCGAATACCTGGAGGTCGTCATCACGCGCGCCTGAGGCGCGGGCGCCGACCCGTCAACCACTTCGCACTGCCCCGGCACATTGCGCTGCACCATCGCTGTGCCGGGCCCGTCGGCTTCGCCGCGCGGGCGCACACGACTTGGGCGGGAACCCGCACCCACCCCCCACAAATCCCCGGAAAAACCACGCTAGCCCGCACTTTCACCGCTGGCACACCGCTTGCATAAGAGAGAGCGGGCAGGCCAACGGCGGTCAGCCCAACCCAGGGAGCGGCGGCTATCTCATGTAGCTGCCGTCAGGACAACGGCGTCCACCGAACCGGTTCCACCCAACCGGTTTCGGCGGACGCCTTTTGTTTTTGTGGACCACCAACATGACCGGCAAAGCCACCCGCATCGAGCTGTTCAGCCTGCGCACGCCGCAGATGCGCGCCTTCCACCTCACGTGGATGGCTTTCTTCGTCTGCTTCTTCGCCTGGTTCGCCTGCGCGCCGCTGATGCCGGTGCTCAAGGGCGAGTTCGGGCTGACCCCCGCGCAGATCGCCAATATCAATATCGCCGCCGTCGCGGTGACCATCCTCGTGCGCCTCGCGGTCGGCCCGCTGTGCGACCGCTTCGGCCCGCGCAAGACCTACACCGGCCTGCTGGCGCTCGGCGCGCTGCCCGTGCTGGGCGTGGCGATGGCGCAGAACTACGAGACCTTCCTGGTCTTCCGCCTGCTGATCGGCGCGGTGGGCGCGAGCTTCGTCATCACGCAGTACCACACCTCGGTGATGTTCGCGCCGAACGTGGTGGGCACCGCCAACGCCGCCAGCGCGGGCTGGGGCAATGCGGGCGGCGGCGTGGCGCAGGGCGTGATGCCGCTGCTGCTGGCCGGCGTGCTGATGCTGGGCGCGGACCACGCCTTCGGCTGGCGCATCGCGCTGCTGGTGCCCGGCGTGCTGATGCTGCTGATGGCCGTGGCCTACTGGCGCTTCACGCAGGACTGCCCGGAAGGCAACTACGCCGAGCTGCGCGCCCGCGGCCAGGCCATCACCGGCACCGGCAAGGGCGGCGGCTGGGCAAGCCTGCGCACGGCCATGGGCAACTACCGCGTGTGGATGCTCTTCATCACCTACGGCGCCTGCTTCGGCGTGGAGCTGTTCATCCATAACGTGGCGGCGAGCTTCTATGTGGACCGCTTCGGCCTGTCGCTGAAGGCAGCGGGCATGGCGGCGGCGAGCTTCGGCCTGCTGGCGCTGTTCGCCCGGGCGCTGGGCGGCTGGCTGTCGGACAAGATGGCCCAGCGCCGCGGCCTCGATGCCCGCTCGCTGACGCTGTTCGTCTTCATCCTCGGCGAAGGCCTCGGCCTGCTGTGGTTCGCCAACGCCGACACCGCGGTACTGGCGGTGATCGCCATGCTGACCTTCGGCCTCTTCACCCACATGGCCTGCGGCGCCACGTATGCGCTGGTCCCCTTCATCGACCGCAAGGCGCTGGGCGGCGTGGCCGGCATCATCGGCGCGGGCGGCAACGTGGGCGCGGTGGCGGCGGGCTTCCTGATGAAGGGCCTCGGCGACCTGCACCTGACCCTGGTGGTGCTCGGCATCCTCGCCACGGCGAGCGCGCTGTGCGCCATCGCCGTGCGCTTCTCGGCCGAACACAAGGCCCGCGAGCAAGCCCTGTACGACAACGCGCTCGCCAACTGAAGCACAACGCCCCCTCCTGAGAGAACGCATCATGAAACTGATCCTGATCGGCCACGGCATGGTGGGCCACAAGCTGCTGGAATGCCTGGCGGACGCCGGCGCCCGCGATGTCGAAGTGACCGTGCTGTGCGAGGAACCGCGCCCCGCCTACGACCGCGTGCACCTGTCGGAATTCTTCGCCGGCAAGTCGGCGGACGACCTGTCGCTGGTGCAGCCGGGCTTCTTCGAGCAGCACGGCAATCTGCTGCTGCGCCTGAACGCGCGTGCCGTCGGGATCGACCGTGAAGCACGCACCGTGACGGTCTCCACCGGCGAAACGCTGGCCTACGACAAGCTGATCCTCGCCACCGGCTCCTATCCCTTCGTGCCGCCGGTGCCGGGCAAGGAGCGCGACGGCTGCTTCGTCTACCGCACCATCGAGGACCTCGAAGCCATGCAGGCGCGTGGCGCGCAGTCGAAGCGCGGCGTGGTGATCGGCGGCGGCCTGCTCGGGCTCGAATGCGCCAAGGCCCTGCGCGACATGGGCCTCGAGACCCACGTGGTCGAGTTCGCCCCGCGCCTGATGGCTGCCCAGGTCGACGATGGCGGCGGCCGCATGCTGCGCGCGAAGATCGAGGAACTCGGCGTGAGCGCGCACACCGGCAAGCAGACGCTGGAGATCGTCGATGGCGAGACCGGCGCGCACCGCCTGAACTTCGCCGACGGTTCGCATCTCGACACCGACATGATCGTGTTTTCCGCCGGCATCCGCCCGCGCGACGAACTCGCCAGCTCCGCCGGCCTGCAACTGGGCGCCCGTGGCGGCGTGGCCGTCGACAATGCCTGCCGCACGTCCGACCCCGACATCTTCGCCATCGGCGAATGCGCCTCGTGGGAAGGCAAGGTCTACGGCCTGGTCGCCCCGGGCTACGACATGGCCCGCGTCGTGGCAAAGCAACTGCTTGGCGAGACCTCCGCCTTCGCCGGTGCCGACATGAGCACCAAGCTCAAGCTGATGGGCGTCGACGTGGCGAGCCTCGGCGACGCGCACGCCGCCACCCCCGGCGCCCGCACGTGCCAGTTCAGCGACGAGCGTCGCCAGGTCTACAAGAAGCTCGTGATCTCCGACTGCGGCAAGTACCTGCTCGGCGGCGTGCTGGTGGGCGACGCCGCCGAATACGGCACGCTGCTGCAGATGATGCTGAACCGCATCGAGTTGCCCGAGTCGCCCGAATTCCTGATCCTCCCGCAGGCAGATGGCAATGCCCGCCCCGCCCTCGGCGCCGACGCCCTGCCCGACACCGCGCAGATCTGCTCGTGCAACAACGTCTCCAAGGCCGAACTGTGCGGCGCCGTGCGCGACGGTGCCACCAGCATCGGTGCGCTGAAGTCGTGCACGAAGGCCGGCACCGCATGCGGCGGCTGCGTGCCGCTGGTCACGCAGGTGATGAAGGCCGAGATGAAGAAGCAGGGCCTGGCCGTCAACAACCACCTCTGCGAGCACTTCCCGTATTCGCGGCAGGAGTTGTACCACCTCGTCCGCGTCGGCAGGTTCCAGTCGTTCGGCGACCTGCTGCACGCGCACGGCAAGGGCCTCGGCTGCGATATCTGCAAGCCGACCGTCGCCAGCATCCTCGCCTCGTGCTGGAACGACTTCGTGCTGAAGGAAGAGCACGCCGCGCTGCAGGACTCCAACGACTACTACCTTGCCAACATCCAGAAGGACGGCACCTACTCCGTCGTGCCGCGCATGCCGGGCGGCGAAGTGACGCCCGACGGCCTGATCGCCGTGGCGCAGGTCGCGAAGAAGTACGGCCTCTACACCAAGATCACCGGCGGCCAGCGCGTGGACCTGTTCGGCGCGCGCGCCGAGGAATTGCCGGCCATCTGGGAGGAACTGATCGCCGCGGGCTTCGAGTCGGGGCACGCCTACGGCAAGGCGCTGCGCACCGTGAAGTCGTGCGTCGGCTCCACGTGGTGCCGCTACGGCGTGGGCGACTCGGTCGGCCTCGCCATCGACCTGGAGAACCGCTACAAGGGCCTGCGCGCGCCGCACAAGATCAAGTTCGGCGTGTCGGGCTGCACCCGCGAGTGTGCCGAGGCGCAGGGCAAGGACGTGGGCGTGATCGCCACCGACAAGGGCTGGAACCTCTATGTCTGCGGCAACGGCGGCATGAAGCCCCGCCACGCCGAGCTGATCGCGTCCGACCTCGACCGCGCGACGCTGGTGCGCTACATCGACCGCTTCCTGATGTTCTACGTCCGCACCGCCGACCGCCTGCAACGCACCAGCACATGGCGCGACAACCTCGAAGGCGGCCTCGACTACCTGAAGTCCGTGGTCATCGACGACCGGCTCGGCATCGCCGCCGAACTGGAAGCCGAGATGGCCCACGTCATCGACACCTACGCGTGCGAGTGGAAGAAGGCCGTGACCGACCCGGAGACGCGCAAGCGCTTCCGCCACTTCGTCAACAGCGAGCGCGGCGACGACAACCTCGCCTACGTGGAGGAACGGGGGCAGGTGCGTCCCGCCACGCCGGAGGAGAAGCGGATGCGGTTGGTGGATATTCCCGTCGTGGCCGCCAACGCCGCCTGAAACAGGCTCCCCTCTCCCGCCTGCGGGAGAGGGGTGGGGGAGAGGGAACAGCGCCCGGGTAACCGGCAACGCCATGCGAAGCGCCGCGCCCTCTCCCCCGGCCCCTCTCCCATACATGGGAGAGGGGAGGAATACCAAACGCAACGAGAACGGATCATGACCAAGCACTGGACCCCCGTCTGCACCCTCGACGACATCCTGCCCGACACCGGCGTCTGCGCGCTCGTGAGCGGCCAGCAGGTGGCCGTGTTCCGCCTGCGCGGCGACGACGTGTTCGCCATCGGCAACTACGACCCCAACGCAAACGCCGCCGTGCTCTCGCGCGGCATCGTCGGCAGCCTCGGCGAGCGCGTGGTGGTGGCGTCGCCCATCTACAAGCAGCACTTCGACCTGCGTACCGGCGAGTGCCTGGAAGTGCCCGGCTGCGCGGTGCCCGCCTTCGCGGCGCGCGTGCATGAAGGCAAGGTATGGGTGAACGCATGAGCCGCAAGCCGCATCTCGTGGTCGTCGGCAACGGCATGGCCGGCATGCGCACGGTCGAGGAACTGCTGAAGCTCGCGCCGGACCTGTACGACATCACCGTCTTCGGCGCCGAGCCGCACGGCAACTACAACCGCATCCTGCTGTCGCCGGTGCTCGCGGGCGAGAAGAGCGTGGCCGACATCATGCTCAACACGCGCGAGTGGTACGACGCCAACGGCATCACGCTGCTGGCCGGCGACCCGGTGGTGGCCATCGACCGCCCGCGCCGCACCGTGCGCGCGCAGTCCGGCCGCACGGTGAAGTACGACCGCCTGCTGCTCGCCACCGGCTCGGTGCCGTTCATACTGCCGGTCCCGGGGCGCGACCTCGACGGCGTGATCGCCTTCCGTGACCTGGCCGACGTGGACGCCATGCTCGACGCCGCCAGCCGCCATCGCCACGCGGTGGTGATCGGCGGCGGCCTGCTCGGCCTCGAGGCCGCCAACGGCCTGATGCGCCGGGGCATGGATGTGACCGTGGTCCACCTTGCCGACAGCCTGATGGAGCGCCAGCTCGACGCCCCCGCCTCTGCCCTGCTGCGCGCGGCGCTGGAGAAGCGGGGCCTGCAGTTCCGGCTGGCCGCGCAGACCGAGGCGCTGCTCGGTGAGGCGCGTGTACGCGCCGTCCGCCTCGCCGGCGGCGAGGAACTTCCCGCCGACCTCGTGGTGATGACCGCCGGCGTGCGGCCCAACGTCGCCCTCGCGCAGCAGGCCGGCCTGCACTGCGAGCGCGCCATCGTGGTGGACGACACCCTGCAGACCTACGACCCCCGCATCTACGCCGTGGGCGAATGCGTGCAGCACCGCCGCGCCACCTTCGGGCTGGTGGCGCCGATCTGGGACCAGGCGCGCGTGTGCGCCGCGCACCTGGCCGGGGCGGGCCATCGCCGCTACGTGCAGCAGGCCACCGCCACGCGGCTGAAGGTGACCGGCGTCGACCTCTATTCGGCCGGCGATTTCATCGGCGGCGAAGGCTCGGAAGACCTCGTGCTGCGCGACGGCCGGCGCGGCATCTACAAGCGCCTCGTGCTGCAGGGCGGCCGTCTCGTCGGCGCCGTGCTGGTGGGCGACGTGCAGGACGGGCCGTGGTACTTCGACATGATCCAGTCCGGCGCCCGCGTGGGCGCGCTGCGCGGGCGGCTGCTGTTCGGCAAGGCGCAGTGCGACGCGCTGGCGGCGTGAAGTGTGATTCGATGCAGACGTACAACGTGGAGACAAAGTTGAAGCTCACCGACATCGCCGTGGTCACCACCACCTCCACGCCCGTGGCCGCCACCGTCGCCACCACCTGCCCCTATTGCGGCGTCGGCTGCGGCGTCAGCGCCACGCTTCGGGAAGACGGCCAGGTCAGCGTCGCCGGCGACGCCACCCACGGCTCAAACCACGGCCGCCTCTGCGTCAAGGGCTCGGCGCTCGGCGAGACGGTCGACCTCGACGGCCGCCTGCTGCATCCGCAGGTGCGCGGCGCCGACGGCATGCTGCGGCAGGCGTCATGGGACGAAGCCCTCGGCGCCGTGGCCGACGGCTTCGCCCGCATCGTCCGCGAGCACGGCCCCGATGCCGTCGCGCTCTATGTGTCCGGCCAGTTGCTGACCGAGGACTACTACGTCGCCAACAAGCTGATGAAGGGCTACGTCGGCAGCGCCAACATCGACACCAACTCGCGGCTGTGCATGTCGTCCGCCGTGGCCGGGCACAAGCGCGCGTTCGGCGAGGACATCGTCCCCGGCAGCTACGAGGACCTGGAGCTGGCCGATCTCGTGGTGCTGGTCGGCTCCAACACCGCGTGGTGCCATCCGATCCTGTTCCAGCGGCTGACGAAGGCACGCGAGGCGCGTCCGGCCATGAAGATCGTCAATATCGATCCGCGCCAGACCGCCACCTCCGAACTCGCCGACCTGCACCTGCCGCTCAAGCCCGGCACCGACGTGTGGCTCTTCAACGGCCTGCTGTCGTACCTCGCCCGCGCCGGCAGCGCAGACGCCGCCTACCTCGCCGCCAGCACCGCCGGCGCGGACGACGCGCTGCGTGCCGCCGCCGACTGCGCCGACCCGGCCGAGGTGGCCCGCATCTGCAAGCTCGACGTGCGCGACGTGGTCGCCTTCTACGAACTGTTCGCCGGCACGCGCAAGGTGGTGACGGCGTTCTCGCAAGGCGTCAACCAGTCGTCCGCCGGCACCGACAAGGTCAACGCCATCCTCAACTGCCACCTGCTGACCGGCCGCATCGGCCAGCCCGGCATGGGCCCGTTCTCGCTCACCGGCCAGCCCAACGCCATGGGCGGACGCGAGGTCGGCGGCCTCGCCAACATGCTGGCCGCGCACCTCGACCTCGACAATGCCGGCCACCGCGCACTGGTGCAGGACTTCTGGCAGTCCCCCGCCATCGCCCACAAGCCCGGCCTGAAGGCCGTCGACCTGTTCCGCGCGCTCGAGGACGGCCGCGTGAAGGCGGTATGGATCATGGGCACCAATCCGGTCGTCAGCCTGCCCGACGCCGACCAGGCCCTGCGCGCGCTGGCCCGCGCCGAACTGGTGGTCTGCTCCGACATCATGGCGCGCACCGACACCGCCGACGCTTCCCACATCCTGCTCCCCGCCCTCGGCTGGGGCGAGAAGGACGGCACGGTCACCAACTCCGAGCGGCGCATCTCGCGCCAGCGCGCCTTCCTGCCCGCCCCCGGCGAGGCGCGCGCCGACTGGCGCATCGTCTGCGACGTGGCGCAGCGCATGGGATTCGACGGCTTCGGCTTCGCCGGCCCGCACGAGATCTTCGACGAGCACGCCCGCCTGAGCGCGAGCGGCCAGGCCGAGGCGCCGCGCCTGTTCGACATCGGCGGCCTCGCCGGGCTGGACGAGATCGCCTACAACGCGCTGACCCCCGTGCAGTGGCCCGTGACGGCAGCGGGCAGCACGCCGCGCCTGTTCGCCGACGGCCGCTTCTCCCACCCCGACGGCCGCGCGCGCCTCGTCCCCACGCCGGTCCGCGCGCCCGTCCACCAGACCAGCGACGACTACCCGCTCGTGCTCAACACCGGCCGCATCCGCGACCAGTGGCACACCATGACGCGCACCGGCAAGTCGGCCCGGCTGGCCGAGCACCTGCCCGAGCCCTTCGTCGACCTGCATCCGCAGGACGCGCTGCTGTGCGGCGTGCGCGAAGGCGGGCTGGCGCGCGTGCGGTCCCGCTGGGGCGCGATGGTGGCACGGGTGCGGCACAGCGGCGCGATGGCGCGCGGCAGCGTGTTCGTGCCGATTCACTGGAACGACCAGTTCAGCTCCGACGCCCGCGTGGGCGCGCTGGTCAACCCGGAAGTCGACCCGGTCTCGGGCGAGCCGGAGTTCAAGCACACGCCGGTGATGGTGGAGGCGTTCGGCGTGCAATGGCACGGCTTCGTGCTGGCGCGCGGCGCGGTGGACACGAGCCGCCTCACGTACTGGACCCGCGCGCAGGGCCGCGGCTTCCAGCGCATCGAGTTCGCTGGCCGCGACGGCCTGGACGACCACGGCACCTGGGCCCGCGCCCTGCTGGGCGTGACCGACGCGGACGCCGACTGGCTCGAATACACCGACCGCAGCGCGGGCGTGTACCACGCGGGGCATGTGGTGAATGACCGGCTGGAAGCGTGCGTCTACCTGTCGGCCCGTCCCGACCTGCCCGCCCGTTCATGGCTGGCGAGCCTGTTCGCGCAGGAACGGCTGGAGGATACGGACCGGATCGGGCTTCTGCTCGGCCAGGCGGCCGAGGCCGGCTCGGATGCGGGACCGACGGTGTGCGCGTGCTTCGGGGTCGGCCGCAATACGATCTGCGACGCGATCCGCAAGCATGGGCTGACGACGCCGGCGGAAGTGACCGCGTGCGTGAAGGCGGGGGGGAACTGCGGGTCCTGCGTGCCGGAGCTGAAGAAGCTGCTGGTGGAGGTGAAGGTGGCGGAGGCGGCGTAGTGGGCGTAGGGGGCGTGTTACTCCCCTCTCCCGCCTGCGGGAGAGGGGCCGGGGGAGAGGGCCGGCGCATCTTGTAGCGTGGCTACCTTGCCATACCACCCCTCTCCCCAACCCTCTCCCCATGAGGGGAGAGGGAGGACACCTTCGGTGAATCAGACTGCGACGATCAGTTATCCGCGTCCGTCAACGTCCGCGCCTCGACCACCTTTTCCCGGTACGCCTCGAAGATCCGCCGCAGCGACTGCTCCAGGTCGTACTCCGGCTTCCAGCCCAGTTCCTGCATGGTGTTCTCGATCTTCGGCACGCGGTGCTGCACGTCCTGGTAGCCCTTGCCGTAGAAGTCGCCCGACGACGTCTCGACGATCTTCGTCTTGCGGGCTTCGTCGGCGTATTCCGGGTAGTCGGCCGCCATCTTCAGCATCATCTCGGCCAGTTCACGCACCGAGTGGATGTTGGCCGGGTTGCCGATGTTGAAGATCTTGCCGCTGGCCACGCCGTTC